>JAEEGG010000525.1_pt1 | contig 121369 bp, 92 predicted proteins | sample 9134161 | NCBI WGS metagenome assembly JAEEGG01 (sample SAMN16246543, study PRJNA631951) | gut metagenome | biome: gut microbiome; feature: rumen; material: CR-attached | host: Bos | place: Iran: Karaj | collected 2018-10
CGCTTTTCTTCATCCGTCAGCGCCAGAAGGAGATTGGCATCCGCAAGATTATGGGTTCAACATCGGGCGAGGTGATGGTACTGATGCTGCGCATTTTCTGTTCGCCGCTGCTGCTGTCGTTCGTCATAGCCGTTCCTCTCTCGTGGTACATCATGCGCGACTGGCTCACCAACTTCAGTTACCGCATCACGCTCTCGCCTTGGATATTCGCCACGACCTGCGCCTTCGCCCTCTTCGTGGCCGTCCTCTCCGTCGGCTTCCAGATTATCAAAGCCGTCCGCACCAATCCTGTAGAAAGCATCAAGACGGAATAGTAAATTGTCAAATAGTCAAATAAAAGTATGATCAGTGTAATCGAGTCATTAAACAAACGCGGACAGCACAATTGGACGAAGATCGTCTGTCTGGCCGTGGGACTGGCAGCAGGCGTCGTGCTGTTGGGAAAGGTAGGCTTCGAGTATTCGTGGGACAACTTCTTCCCTACGAGTGACCGCATCTATGTGGTGTGTGAGGACATCATTCTAGATGGTGAGTACAAGCACTATCCACAGACGCCAGGTGCCATTGCCCCGGCCATGAAACGCTACTGCCCGCAGGTAGAAGCAGCCACCCGTTACACCGCTTTTGCTTGGGACATGCCTATCGTGACCGATGACGACAAACGGGTGCGTACCAACTATGCACTTGTCGATAGTTGTTTTTTCGACGTATTCCCTTTCCGCGTTCTGGCGGGAAATGCCAAAAAGACACTCAGTCAAGTGGACTATTGTATGATTCCCCGTTCATTGGCCGAGAAACTTGGCGGTGATGTCGTAGGGAAGAAAGTCTATTACAACAAGCGCGACGGATGGGAACTCACCGTTGGCGGTATCTATGAGGACATTCCGCTGAATTCCAAACTTCATGGGATGGAGGTGATGGTGGCGATGCCGACGATCACGAAGATTATTTATGACGGACGCGACAACTGGGTGGGTAACGACCGTTATCAAGGCTATGTGCGTCTGGCAGATGGCATTGGCCCCGACGACCTGAAGCCGCAGATTGAGAAAATGAAACGTGAGAACCTGCCTTTAGAGGAATTGAAAAAGTCTGGTGTGGATTTGGGGTTCTCCGTTCAGGCATTGGAGGATTATCATTCCAAGGACGAAGGTACACGCCGTATGACATGGATTCTCTCACTGTTAGCAGCAGTGCTGATTGGCTGTGCCGTGATGAATTACCTGCTTCTCGTCATTGGTGGCATCAGCCGACGTGCCCGTGAGATGGCTGTGCATCAGTGCTATGGTGCCGAGGCCCGCCATATATATAGAAAGGTGATGGCCGAAAGCGTAGTTCATCTGTTGTTGTCGGTGGCACTGGCGGCTCTGCTGCTCTTTGCGGTAAAGGATACCGTAGAGGAACTTACGGGTGCACCGCTGTTGACCCTGCTGACGGTAGGCAGCAACGTGGGGATGATTGTGGTGACTTGTATCGTCGTACTTCTTATTACAGGTCTCGTACCAAGCTATATCTATACGCATATTCCCTTGGCTTCCGCCTTTAAGAACTACAATCAGAGTCACCGTCTGTGGAAACTGCTGTTGTTAGGTCTGCAATTTGCCTCGGCTACGTTCCTCATCGTGTTGCTGATGGTCGTAGGCCGTCAGTACCGAATGATGGTCAACGATGATGTGGGCTATGACTATTCCACCTTAGGCTCTATATTGGTAGATGGTGTTTCTGTAGAACAGCGTCAATTGGCAATCGATGAACTGCGTAAACTGTCATCTGTGAAGGGTGTGACAATGGCGTATGCCAACCTGACCGAACATCAGAGCGGTGATAATATCTATTTACCTGGTAATGACCGTGAATATATGAATATTGCCGATCTCTATTTTGTCGGTGACGGCTATTTCGATGTGATGGGCATCCCCGTAGTTGCTGGTCGTAACTTTACGGAGCAGACCGACACTTTGAACGAGGTGATGGTAAGCCGGAAGTTCGAGGAGCGCATGAAGGAACTGGCCGGCTGGGATCAGGCTGTGGGTAAACAGATTATAGTGACGTCGTTTGATAAACCTCATACCATCGTCGGCATCTTTGAGGACATCCGCATCGGCAGCATTACCAACCCCGACACCCGTCCTGCTGTCTGCTTCTATAGCCGCAAACCAGAACGGATGCACTATATCCTCGTCCGTTTCCACGACATGAACGGTCTGGAGATTGTCAACAAGCGTCTTAAAGAATTGGTGACAGACAATCCCGACATCGCCATTACACCCTATAACCAGATGGTGACAGAACTCTATACCGATGCCCATCGTTTCCGCACGACGGTGATGATCGGCGGACTGGTAGCACTAATCATCGCTCTCATCGGACTGGTAGGCTATCTGGCAGGAGAGATAGGACGCCGACAGAAAGAGATCGCCATCCGCAAGGTGAATGGTGCCAAGATTACTGACGTACTCAAGCTATTCCAAACAGACATCTTGCGTGTCGCACTGCCTGCAACGGTGATAGGTGCTGTAGGTGCCTGGTATGTCGCCCGTCTTTGGTTGGAGCAGTTCAGTGAGAAGACCACTCTTACACCACTGCTTTTCGTGGGCTGCGCTTTGTTGGTGCTCGCCTTTATCCTGAGTGTCGTTTGTGCAGGTTGCCATCGTGTCGCCACCAGTAATCCTGTCAACTATCTCAAAACCGAATAATATGATTAATTCGCATCGGGTCCAGTCTCTGGATGTTCATGGATACTTAGGTTTACCTGCTTCATCATTAACCAGTAGACAGACAATGTTCGGAACTGGCCCGTTTAAGAAACAACATAATTGTAAATAGTAAATTGTAAATTGTCAAATAGTCAAATAAAAGTATGATTAAGTTAGAAAACATTCAGAAGGTGTTCCGCACGGAAGAGGTGGAGACCGTTGCCCTCGGGGGCGTATCGTTTGAAGTGAAGAAAGGTGAGTTCGTAGCCATCATGGGACCTTCGGGCTGTGGTAAGTCAACATTGCTCAACATTCTGGGTCTGCTCGACAATCCCACCAGTGGCACGTATCTGCTCGATGGCGAGGACGTGGGCAGCTTGAAGGAGAGCCAGCGCACAAAAGTGCGCAAAGGTAAGATTGGCTTTGTTTTCCAAAGTTTCAATCTGATTGACGAACTCAATGTAGAAGAGAATGTAGAGTTGCCTTTGACCTATCTCGGTGTGCCGAAAAAGGAACGTAAGCAACGAGTTGAAGAGGTACTGCGCCGCATGGCAATCTCACATCGTGCTCACCACTTCCCCCAGCAACTCTCCGGCGGACAGCAACAGCGTGTGGCCATCGCCCGTGCCGTGGTGATGAACCCCAAGCTGATCCTCGCCGACGAGCCTACAGGTAACCTCGACTCGAAGAACGGCTTAGAGGTGATGCAACTGCTCACCCAACTGAACCAGGAAGGCACCACCGTGCTGATGGTTACCCACTCAGAGCGCGATGCCGGCTATGCCCAGCGCATCATCAACCTGCTTGACGGCCAGATAGTACCAGAAGTATGTCTTTAGTCAGGGTGCAGGCTTTAGACAAGCGATGCTAGCAGAATCTCAACCAGACGGGGTACGGCATAATGGTCGACATCAGCTTCTGGTATCCAGATATAGTCGGCAGAGAGTGACGGTTTCTCTTCGGTTTCCAATAGGTAAAAGTCTGCCAAGAGGATCCGATGAGTCAGGACATGCCGGACGTTCCGCCGCAGTAGCATGGCACCTGCAGGAACATCCTGAGGACTTTCAACGAGCCAAGGTTCCCAAAGCCCCTGCCAGATGTCACCGGCGCCTCGACGGTGGATAACAGTCTCGCCCTTGCATCGCACATATATATAAATAAGGTGGCGCTCGCGGACTTTCAGTGTCTTCAATTTCACTGGCAGCTGCTCTACCCTGCCCTTGCGCAAGGCGACACAGCTCTCAGCCAAAGGGCAGAGCAGACAGCGCGGCGACTGTGGCGTACATTGTATGGCTCCAAAATCCATAATCGCCTGGTTATATTCTGAGGCTTTATCTACAGGTAACAACTCTTGCGCCAAGGCCGTGAAGAGCTTCTTGCCCTCGGTGGTGTTGATGGGGGTATCGATGCCGAAATGACGGGCAAGGACACGATATACATTGCCATCGACAACGGCAGCAGGCAGTCTGAAGGCGATGCTCCCGATAGCGGCAGCGGTATAGTCGCCAACGCCCTTCAAGCGTCTGATCTCTTCAAGAGTATTGGGGAAATGTCCAAGGGCAACGATCTGTTTCGCAGCAAAGTGCAGGTTACGAGCGCGACTATAATAGCCCAATCCTTGCCACTCGCGCAACACTTCGTCTTCCGTAGCGGCAGCGAGATCTTCGACCGTAGGCCAGCGGTGCATGAAGCGCTCCCAATAATCCCAGCCTTGTTTCACTTGTGTCTGCTGGAGGATAATCTCCGAGAGCCAAATGGCATAGGGGTCGTGCGTCTGCCGCCAGGGCAAGTCACGACCATTCTCACGAAACCATCGCAGAAGCGTCAGCGCAAATTCCTTGTTCACTTTTCCCTTTTCACTGCTCTGGGAACTGCTGATAGATACGAAGCCCGTATTCACCACCCTTCGCATAGATATACTCCATGATGTCGCTGGTGTCGTGCTCATAGTCCAGGTTGTTCTGGGCTTTGAGCCAAAAGATAAACTCCAGACAACAGCCTGCCTGCGCCGACTCAGCCTGACGCACCAGGATGGGCATGTCGCTGAGTACCTTCGGATTCTTCTTCAACCACTCTTCGATCAACTGGCGGAACTTGGTGATATTGGCCACCCCGTCGTCATCAACTTTCAACGAACGGAAGTCATAATTCACCGTTCGCACCTGCTTCCTTCCCCTGTTTTCCGCCATCCCCTGCCAGTTCTGGAAAGAGCCGTCCACAAGCGTCTGGGGACTCACGGTGACGATGGTATTGTCGAAATTGCGCACTTTCACCACCGTCAGTGATATCTCCTCCACCGTACCGTTGGCTCCCGCCGAGGGCACAGTGATCCAGTCGCCGATATGCAGCATATCATTAGAAGTCAGGCGTATACCTGCTACCAGTCCCTTGATGGTGTCCTGGAAGGCCAGCATCAAGATAGCCGAGATAGCACCCAGTCCGGCAAAGAGCGTGGAGGGATTCTTGTTGATGATGATCGCCACCACTACAATCACGCTGATGAAGATCATCAGGATCTTCACTACACCGCAGATGCTATACAGATACTGCTGTTTCGAAGTCCGAGTCCCGTTCTCCAACTGCTTGAATGAGTCGACAAACACGATGACAGTCCGTGTCATCATGATGGTAAAGTAGATGGCCGTCAGCCTGCCCACAACCTCTGCCACTTTGGGATACTCGGTGAACACCAGTGGCAGCAAGGCCCATATCACGATAGCTGGGACGATGCGCGAGGCCGACACGAGCACCTTCTCACTAAAAATCACATCGTCCCACTTCACTTCGGTCTTGTTCGTCACCTTCAGCATGAGAGGCACCACCCAGGCACGACACAGACTGCCCGCCAGCCATGCCAGCACGAATGCCAGCACCACCAGTAAGACATAACGCACCACCGATACCGTATCACCCGCTAGTCCTGTCAGACCGATCATACTCTCAATCCATACATTAATATCTTCCATATCTCGTTATTTCATTTTCATTATTTCATTATTTCATTTTTACTCACACAATGCCCTGCACACGCGGTCCTGAAACTCCCTGCCCTCCGAATTCTTCATCACGCCCTGGTTGATGATGCAGAAAGCCAGCTGATGACCATCCGAAGTGGAGCAATAGCCTGCCAGCGACGAGATGCCCGTCAGGGTACCCGTCTTGGCATGTACCCTGCCATTGGTCACCGGCCCCGTCATCCGCTTCTTCAACGTACCATCCTGACCTGCTATCGACAGCGAGGGATACAGATACATCGAGATATTCGTGTTCCGGTAGGCATATTTCAGCAGACTGACCATCAGCTCAGGTGTCACATAGTTATAGAGCGAGAGACCACTGCCGTCGGCAATCTTGTACATGACGCCCTTCACCCCAGCTTTGCCGAGCGTTTTCTTGATCTGCTGACGGGCATGGGCAGCCTTAGCCGGACGCACGCCCATGGAGGCGGCAATATGGAAAAACACCGACTCAGCATAGAGGTTGTCGCTCTCCTTCATCATCGGCACCAGAATATCTCTCAGCGAGTGTATCCGCGTACTGAGCGACAAGGCATCATCAGGCACGGAGCCCGTCGCGTATTCAGCCTCTACCACAAGACCTGCCTGGCGCAATTTATCAGTAAAACGCTGCATAAACTCGTCCTTCCTCGAGATCAGCAGGGGTGTCAGCTGCGGATTGTCATCATCCCAGCACCAGCCCTCGCCCAGTAGCAGGTCCTCCTTAAACGAGGTGACAGCCACCAGCCTGCCGCGAATCGTATCCACATCGAGCGCACGCACGCCCTCGACGAAGGCATCCATATCGTGATCGTCAAACATCGGGTCCATACCGCCCACACAATAGAGGTCGCCCTGCAGCACACGATCGCTGACCGTTCCCTTATATCGCAGCGAGGTGCGCAACTGGTAGTTGCCGCCCAACTGGTCAAGGGCCGTCACTGCCGTCAGGAGCTTCATCGTCGAGGCAGGCCTGAGCGTCTGCTTCTCGCCATAGCCGTAGAGCACCGAGTCGGCTGTCAGGTCATACACCAGGAGTCCCAACTGCGTCCTTACCAATAACGTATCCTGCATCAGACTGTCGAGACGTATCTTAATACTATCGGTCTGCGCTTGCAAACCGATAATAGAACATCCCGCAAAAATAATCGCAAATATATTTCTTTTCAATTTTCAATTATCAATTAAAGTCAATTTCTCCGGTACTTCGACACGAGGCGCTTGATGGCCTTGTCGAGCGATTCCGAAGGTTCAATGATGTTATATTTACTCCAGTACTCCGGATCCATGAAATACTCCACCTTATCATAATAGGCATCCCGCGAGTCAAACGAATTACGGCTCACGATGGGCTGTACCTCATCCGACCGACTGTCGGTGACCGCCATCTCACAGGTAGCCGTGAACGACGTGGCGAAGAGCCGTTTCTTCCAGTCGCAGTTGAAGCGGAACACGTTTCTCAGATAACTGATACGTGTCACCCCGTCCTCATAGCGGTAGTCCACGACACAGGCCAGCTCCTTGGGAGTAAACCTGACGCCCATGGGCTTCCTTACAAGCATCGTGTTCGTGGCCTTATCCTTATCGCTCATGTCCAGACTCAGTTCTATTCGCGTGAAGGCCATCCGGTCGCAGTCGATATAGAGCGTGCCGTGATACAGCGCATAGGGCATCGACATCCTCGGCTCGATCTTTACCACATACTGCAAACGGTCGTTGATATACTCCGGTACACCCAGACTGAAGCTGTAGGCATCCAGTTCCTCCGGGTTGAGCAGCATCTCATGATTCTTCACCACATCGAGCTGTACAGGCAGCACGGGACCGCCCATCACCTTCACACCCAGCGTGTCACCCTGCTTCTGACTCAGCAGACGGCGCCCCTTCACGATGGATACCCTGTCTCTGCCGATGCCTCGCGTATAGGAGGTCTTATACATATCCTCCACGCCCTCTGCCACATAGATATAGTGTTTGCGCTTCATGGCCGTCTCACGGTAGAAAGCCTTCAGCAGCTCCGGCATGCGGCTGTAGTTATCGGGAATCTTCTTGATGGCTATGTCCACGAGTTCACGGGGGTTGCCCGTTCTCACCACGATCTCACGCAACTGTATTGTCGTGGGCACAAGCCTGATCTTTATATTCTCCGTCTCACCCTCCTTCATACTGATCTTCTGGGTCTTATAGCCCAGGTGCGACACCGTGATGGATCCAGGCATCTTGTCCAGCTTCAGGATAAAGGCTCCGTCTTCGTTAGTCACTACCGACACTCTGCCTGCCGAGACACTGACCTGTCTCAGACTGCTGCCGGTCTTATCGTCAGTCACCGTTCCCCCGATAATCACTTTCTGCCCCAGTGCAATTAAAGGTACGAACATCATCATTATCAGCCACAGTCTTTTCATATTCGTATGTATTGGTTTTGCTGCAAAGATACAAAAAATTTTCGATATTGGTACACAAGAACATAAATTTTTATGTTTCTTTTGTTCTTTTGTCTAAAAAAAGATTACCTTTGCACCAAAATATCTTAAAAGAACAAAGTCTATGGTATACAAATACGACTTCCTCGTGATTGGTGCTGGCGTGGCAGGCATGAGTTACGCCTTGAAAGTGGCACGGGCCAAGAAAGGCAGCGTGTGTATGATTTGCAAGACCTCGCTTGACGAAGCGAACACCTCGTTTGCACAGGGTGGCGTCGCCAGTGTGACAAACCTCGAGCTCGACAATTTCGACAAACATATCGAGGACACGATGATTGCGGGCGACTATATCTCCGACCCCAAGGCCGTGGAACAGGTGGTTCGCAAGGCTCCTGAGCAGATTCAGGAGCTCGTCGGCTGGGGCGTGAACTTCGACAAGAAGGAAGACGGCACCTTCGACCTCCACCGCGAGGGCGGACACTCCGAGTTCCGTATCCTCCACCATGCCGACGACACGGGTGCCGAGATCCAGCGCGGACTGATGGAAGCCGTGAAAAACAACCCCGACATCACCATCAAGGAGAACCACTTCGCCGTGGAGATCATCACCCAGCACCACCTCGGCGCGAAGGTCACCCGTCGCTCACCATATATCAACTGCTATGGTGCCTACGTGCTCAATCCCGACACCCAGAAAGTGGATACCTATCTGAGCAAGGTGACAGTGATGTGTACAGGAGGCTGCGGAGCCGTCTACCTGACCACCTCGAACCCCGTCATCGCCACAGGCGACGGCATCGCCATGGTCTATCGTGCAAAAGGGACGGTGGCCGATATGGAGTTCGTGCAGTTCCACCCCACCGTGCTTCACAACCCCAACGAGACCCATCCCGCCTACCTCATCACTGAGGCCATGCGCGGCTACGGCGGCATTCTGAAGCTGCCCAACGGCGAGACGTTCATGGAGAAATACGACGAGCGTCTCTCGCTGGCACCGCGCGACATCGTGGCCCGTGCTATCGACAAGGAGATGAAGATCCACGGTATCGACCACGTCTGCCTCGACGTCACCCACAAGGATCCTGCGGAGACACGCCATCACTTCCCCAACATCTACCAGAAGTGCCTCAGCATTGGTATCGACATCACCACCGACTATATTCCTGTGCGCCCTGCAGCCCACTACATGTGTGGCGGCATTAAGGTCGACCTCAACGGCCAGACCAGCATTGAACGGCTCTATGCCCTAGGTGAGTGTTCCTGCACAGGTCTGCACGGCGGCAACCGTTTGGCCTCCAACTCGCTCATCGAGGCCGTGGTCTATGCCGATGCCGCTGCTAAGGATTCGCTGGAGCATATCCACTTCTACGACTTTAACGACAAGGTGCCCGAATGGAACGATGAGGGCACGATGACCAACGAAGAAAAAGTGCTCATCACACAGTCGGTAAAGGAAGTCAATCAGATCATGTCCAACTACGTGGGTATCGTCCGTTCCGACCTGCGCCTCCACCGCGCCTGGGACCGTCTCGACATGCTCTACGAGGAAACCGAGCGACTCTTCAAGCGCGTCAAGGCCTCGAAGGACATCTGCGAGCTGCGCAACATGATCAACGTGGGCTACCTCATCACCCGCTGGGCCCTCGAGCGCAAGGAGTGCCGAGGTCTCCACTTCACTACCGACTACCCCGTCCATGCCTACGACAAATAAAAAAGTCATCCCCGCCAGCAAGCGGGGATGATTTTCTTTTATCTGGTGAGCGAGAACTTCATGGAGAGGCCGAAGTCGTGGGTGGTGGTGGGATACGAGTTGCTGGAAAGCAGCGGGGTGTTCGTCTGGGTGTCGTAGTAGGCAGTAAGGGTGAGGAGGCGCGAGAGGGTGTAGTCGGCCATGAAGGAGAGTTTGAAGGCTGAGTTGCCGCTGGAGGCAGAGGAGACACCCGTGGCGATGTCGCGCGTGATGGCGGCCTGTTTGCGGTAGGTGATGTCAAGGCGCAGGTTCAGGTCGTGGTTCACTCCCGACTTACTGGTTGTAGCAGGCTTGGCCGCTTCGGCGACATCGGCCTGTTTTTTCTTGCCCTTGGGGCTTTGTGCCTTCTTGATCTTTCGGCTGCCTGAAGCGCCGAAGATGTTGAAATCCTGAATCTTATAGGCAGCACCTACGACCCAGTCCTTGCTGAGCGACTCGTTGATTTGGATACTCGTCATCGAGAGGTTCAGCACGCGCGTGGTGCGGTATTCGAGCTTCGCCGTGAGGTTGTTCTGGAAGGTGGCATCGACACCGAGCAGCGGCGAGAAGGCTTCGTTGATGCTGACGGTGGGGATGCTGGGCATGGTGTAGCCTCCGACGCTGTAGACGCTCTTGTAGGCATGACTGAGGTTCAGGCTTTTCAGATGATCCTGCACCCAGGGCAGCTTCGAGAGACCTGCATAACGGATGGTCCAATTGGGCAGGAGTCGCGTGATGGCGGGGAAGATGGCGAGCGACTTGCCTGCGCCCGTGGTATAGGCGGAGAGGAAGGCTGGCACGAGGGTATTGGCGGAATACTCCTCGCCCGTGCGCTGCTGGAATTCGGGCAGGATCTCACGGAAACGGTCGAAGGCAGCGGAGCGGTAGCCGTTGCTGGCATCACCCATGCTGGCAAGGGCACCGCGCAGCGAGATGGTGGTCATGGTGAACGAGCCGCTGTTGGTGGTAGGCATTCCCTCGTACATATACTGGATGCTATGGGCATGGTTATCGGTACGGGTTGCACTGAGGTCAATCTTCAGGTCGCGGATGGGCTCCACGACGGCTCGTATCTGAAGGTCGCTGGTGCTGTTGATATTGGCAGGAGTGGCCACACTGTCGTTTACGAGCAGCCAGTCGTTGTTCATCGCCTTGTCGATATAGCCGTCACCAATCAGTCCGAAGGCAAAGTCGAGTCCCGGAGACATCACACTACCCGTGCGCTGTCCGAACATATCTCCCACATTAGGCAGGAAACCGGGCAACTGCATGGAGTACTGCGTGCGGTAGCTGACATTGACGGAACGCACCATCATCAGCAGTCGGGCGACGCTCTGGGCAGGCTTGTACCACCACTCCTTCTCTGCCGATGGCTTGGCGGTGATGCTGAGCTTCACCTGCACGGTATCTTGCGTCTTGATGAGGATCTTGTTCTCGTCGATGACCTTGTATTTGATGTCATAAGGCTTGCCGTCCTTGGTGCGGGCAGTGACAACGAGGCGCTTGGAGCCTTTATTGTGGGCCACGGTGACGGTAGTGTCTGGCTTGAGTGTGATCTCGCGCTGGTAGCTGTTCTTATTCTTGGGCAGGATCTTTTCCTCGGGATTATCGGCTTTGTCTGAAGCGTTAGGGGCATCAGGAGACTTGGGAGTTTTAAGATTGTTAGGGGTCTTAGGGTTATTTGTGTTGTTAAGGGATTTAGGGGCCTTAGCGGTCTTAGCGGTCTTAGCGGTCTTGGAATTATTGGACTTCTTAGTATTACCCGACTTCTTGAATCGCTCGTTGGCCTTCTTCAGGAAGGGCGAGTGATTGTATAGGGTCTCAAGATTGAAGGAGCCGTTGATGTTCAGGTTGCGGTTGCTGTTGATGGTGTTACCGAGGCTTGTTCCGTCGTCAAGTTCCGTACCGCGTACCCATGTGTAGCGGGCTGAGTAGGAGGCATCGCCGTTCACCCAGTCGAGAATGGGGAGCTTCGATAGTGGGAACTGGTAGCTGGCAGTCACCTGCTGCTGGTAGTCGAGGGGCGTGCCCCAATTAAGAATGCTATGACGGACGGAGTCTTTCCAGGCGGCGTACTGATCGGGATAGAGGTCTTTGTTGATGGGGGTATAGGGTTCCTCTATCTCGGCGCGGGTGGCCGACTGGAAGTTGAAGTGGAGGTTCTTCGTGAAGTCCCAGCGCAGCGAGAAGTCACGGTTCCAGAGGAACTGCTCGTCAAACGTGAGCGGCAGGTTCTGATTCTCGAGGCTCTCGAGGTCGCGCTCCTGCAACTCATAGTAGGAACGGGTCATCTCGGTGTTGAAGGCAATGCTCTGCGGCAGATAGTTGAAGCCGAGGGCCTTGGGGAAGTTGAGCCACTTCGACTTGCCCTTCAGCTTCTTGAAAGGCTCCCAGGTCTTATAGACGGGCGAGTAGCTGTAGTTCAGGGCACCGCGCCACTGGTCGTCGCGTTCATAGACAGTGGTCTTGCCCGAGGTATAGCGATGGGAGTGGCTGTAGGAGAACGAGAAGTTGGCGGGGTCGTAGGGCATGGGATGGCGTTTGGTCTTCAGTCCCCAACGGAGGTTGGAGAGCGAGAAGTTAGTGTTCGTGGTTTTCGTCACTGCCATGCTCTCAATACTGTCGCGCTCATGCTTGTCGGCTGCGGCCTCGAGTGCATCGCTGAGCCGCATGTCGGAGTCGAGGGGATTATAGCGCGGTCGCACCTCTTCCTTCGTTACCGAGTAATAGAGGGGTGCTGATACCTTCGCCTTGTCGGGGAAGAACTTTCCGAGTTCGAGTGAGGTGGTCACCGAGTATTCTTTCTGTGTATCGGTAGAACGCTGCATGACACCCTCCTCCAGCCCGCCGAAGCCGTCGCTGATATACCGGCCGGAGAGATTCACGATGCCGAAGTCAGAGAGCTGCACGTTCATCGTGCCCGAGGCTGCCCATCCGCCATCGTTGTTGGTATCCAGCAGTCGGAGCTCATTGACCCACACCTCACCCGACTTCACGTCGCCGGAGATGTTACGCACACCGATCATCATCACCTTTACCTCGCCGAGCGACGGGTTTCCGAGCACGCTGATCTTGTTGCCCGGACTCTCGGGGTCGTAGTCGGTATATACCTGTGTATAACTGGCGACTCCTTGCGACTTGGCTTGGTTGCGCGCCTTCTTCAGACGGGTGAACACATTGAGGTCGACATTGAGCATATTAGCCTCGGGCCATACCATACGGCGGTCGGCGGTGGAGTACTTGCTGTAGTCGCTGCGGTCGGGGGTCAGTTCCAGGGGAATCTCATATTCGTAGTAGTTGTTCTTGTAGTCGCTTCCCATACGGATGAAGACGGCAAGCTGGTTATCCTGCAGCCCTGTCATGTCGGGCACCAGGTGATTGGCATGCACGAACATCTGCATGTGCTTGTACTGACGGAGGTCGAGACTGGTGTTCCTATAGACGGCCTTCGACTCGCCCCGCTGCAGATTCTGTACCACCATGTTGAGCGCCTGCTCGTTATTCTCTACCAGCTGAGGCTGCGAGGGATCGGTCACGCGGCTGATACCTGGCGGCAACACGTAGTTGACGGGCTGTTTGTCGTTGTTCTCCTCGATATTCACGGCACTCACCTTGAAGATGCCACCCTCAGCCGACGAGGTGCCGAGGCTCTGCTTGTAGATACGCCACTCACCGCGCACCAGGTCAAGACTGCCGAAGCGCAATACGATGGGCTTCTGGAACCCCGTCATGAACATACGCATGAATCGGATGCTGGTGAAGTCGCTGATGCTGCCCACCTTGTGTTCGTACTCCGTCAAAGGGATACGGAACTGATACCAGTTGACACTCGTGGTATCACCATTGCGGAGCTTGACGCTGCTGGTACGCATGTCGGTGATGAAACAGTCGGCAGGCGGTGCGCCGTTGCGATAGGCATCAAGGATTTCAGGCGAGATGCGCACCCGATACTGATAGTAGCGTTCATACTCATTGAGCGTGAAGTCCTGGTTGATGTCTTCCTGGTCTGGGTCGCTCTTGTAGCTGGTGTCGTAAGTCTCTGTCTGATCTTCGGTCTCCGGGGTGTTTCCCTGCGGATTGTTGATGCGCTTATACCGGTCGAGAATGCTCTTCCGCTCCTGGTCGAAGTCGGAGCCACGGAAGTAGTGGTAGTCGTCACCTGCGGGGTCGTCGTGCCATGCCTGGCGGATACTGTCGTTGGTAATCATCCCGCTGACGACATCAAGCCACTCGCGATAGGCCCCGTACTGCCGTTCTTCTTCGTCGTTGAGACCGTTGAAGCCCACATCCTGCAGGCGGCGCGAGCCCGTGGTGGTGGCAAAGGCATAGGTCTGTGATGCCTGTACCGGAATCTTTCCCCACTGGGTGGTGGTAAACGACTCGTTGTCGCTGACGGGCATACCACTCTCATAGAACTTCTTACCGTCGCGCAGGATATCCTCCGAGACCTCGCCGAGGTTGAAATAGAGGTCACCGGCATAATCGGAGGCGGTACCGTCCTGACGGGTATAGATAAAGGGGTCGAGCATCCAGAACTCGATATACTCGATGTTCGCCTGTTCGAAGTCGTTGGTGTCGATCTTACGCATCATGCCGCCCCATTTGGTCTCCGGCTGCTGTAGCGTACCGTCGGCGTTCAAGTCACGCGTCAGGTTGTAGGGACCGCGCTCCGAAGGGTAGTAGGCTAGGTTCAGTATGGGGAGCGTCGAGGTGGCACCGTTGTAGGTGCTCTGGTCGCGGTTCGGATAGAGTTCCTTCACATAGACCTCACGCACATAGTGGTTCGACAGCTGGTCCAGGTCGCTCTTGATATGGGCAGGCGTCAACGTGGAACTGCGGCGGGTGAAGATGGGGTCGACGTTATACCAGGCGAGTAAGGCACGATTCATGCCGCTGGTGACGTCCGTTTTGTCGGCACTCTCCTGGAACATGGTGGGCACACTCGAAAGCGTCCACAGCTTCGGGTTGCTCATATCGATGTAGTTCTTCGTGTTCTCGAAGTCGTCGATATACGAGGCATTGTCCTGCGTTCCGCTGGCCGTGCCCGCAATGAGTTGTGCGAACTCTCCCGTGAAGGTGATATGGCTGGGTTCCTTCACGTGGAGGAAGGGAATCTTGTTGAGCATCGAGGTGAGCCACTGCGACTCCTGCTTCCAGTTCACGTTCAGACCCCAGATGGTGTTACTCAGCGGTTCCGATCCCATCGCCACCTTCGAGGTCAGTGCCTGCTCAGAGAGGTGCATCAGCGTACCGCCGATCTGCAGGTTCTTCGAGAAGTCATATTCCCAGTTGACACCCAGCATCGTCTTTCGCTGCATGCCGTAGTCGGTGTTCGACTCGAACGAGGCCTTCACGTCGGTATGGGCATCCATGATACTCTGGTTGATGATAGTCACCTCGCCCGCACTGTAGTCGACGGTGTAGTCAGAACCTTCCGTGAGCACCACGCCGCCAGCTGTCACGACCACCGACCCCGGTGGCACGTTGTAGGCACCGAGCGAGATCACGTTGGCCGAACTGCCCTTATATTGTCCCACGAGCATGTACTTGTCCTTCTCAGCTATCAGTTTCGCCACGGTCTTCGTCGAGTCGTAAAGCTCGGAGAACACATACGTCGAAGCTTCATCCTCAGAGAGCCCCCCGGCGACGAGCTGGCGGCGCAGGTAGCTGCCAAATGGCTCCGCCGAGGGCAGGAACACACGGCCGTCGCTGACCGTATAGCCCTCCACATAGTCAAAATAGCCGTTCGAGTTGCGTTTGTTGTTATTGTCCAGGCGGTCACAGCCCAGCATCTTCAGAAGCGTTTGGCTCTTCACCCGCTGATCAGGAATATATGTCAGATAAACACCCGCTGTATCGCTCTGGTATTTGATATCGAGCCTGAACTTGGTGCGTTCTACCCGGGAGGCGAGATAGTACACGTTCTTCATCATCAGCCGCCAGTTGACCTGCGAGGGATTGTTCGAAGTATTTTTCAGTGCCTTCACGAAGAGGGCCTTCGAGGTCTCGGTGAGATCAGAGGCAAACTCTCCCACCTGATAGGTGACACCACCCGATGTAAATTCGTAGGCGACAGCCATCACCTGATCGGTCTGGAGTCCCGTCTTCAGCGACACGTAGCCTAAGGCGGTATTGACCCTGTACTCCGACGATGTCAGCAGGCGGGCATTCGACAATTTCTCATAGTCCCTGCCGTTTTCAAAGCCGGGAAGACCGGCCAATATGGTACTGGTCTGGTCGATGTCGCGGGCAGCGGCATACTCATTCACAAGCGTGGCATACTCGCTGTTGGCACCGTTACCTGGCACGGGCAGCCCCGACAAGGTCCACTGCGGGTAACTCACCACGCTGTTCTCACCCAAGTCGGCCAGTGCGATAATGTTTCGGGTGTTCGACGTATTGCCCGTCTTGTTCGTTACCCAGATCTCCACACGCTTGATCTCGATGCCCGTCGTCAGGTTAGGCAGGGTGGACATGGCCTGGTCGTAACGCTCACGGAAATAGTGAGAGAGGAAGAAATGGCGGTTCTCCTCGTAGTCGGCCACATCCATCTCGAAGGCCTTGGTCTGCGTGCCACCCTTCGACGATACGCTCTGCGTCGATGATTTCTTCTGCGAGAGCACCGTCTGCAACTTCAGCCGTCCGAATTGCAGGTCGGTACGGATGCCGAAGAGACTGCTGGCACCCTTGACGAGCGAGTTGTTCGATGGGAAGGTGACATTACCCGCCTCGACGAACTTGACGATCTCATCCTCCTTGCCGTCGTACTTCAGCTTCAGGTTCTGCGTGTCGAAGTCGAAGGTGGCATCGGTGTTGTAGTTCAGGTTCATGTTCATCTTGTCACCCACCCGACCGTTAACGTTCAGGTTGATCTTCTCATCGAAGTCGAAGGCGGTAGTCTTACGGTTACGGATTGGTAGCGAGGGGTTGTCGATGCTCTTGATGTTCATGCCCACCTTCAGCTCTGCTGTTCCCTGGGTCTTGATACGAACACCACCGGGGCCGAAGATTTTCTCCGCAGGTCCCAGGTCGAAGTGCATGTCCATCAGGTCAAACTTGTCCTTGCCCCCATTCTCATAGCTCTGCGTGTTCTTCTGGCGGAAGAACTGCCTCAGTGCCCGCTGCTCCGTCCACTTCTGGTATTCCTCAGGTGTCATCAGCACCGGGGTATTCAGATACGAGTTGCCCATTTTGGAGCCGATGTAGTAAACGTTGGCAGAGTCGTCGTACTCCACCATCTGGCGGATGTTCTCAGGCATCTTCAGGTCAAGGGCCGACGAGTCGAGATCAGCCACGAAGACAGGCGCCGTCGGCTGCACATGCCAGCGCGCACGCAACGTGTCCTGTTGCGCCTGCGCCCGCGCACCCACGCACGCAAGCCAAATAGCCACTATAATCCCGACTACCCGCTTCACCCCCTAAACACTAAAGTTTACTTGATCTGCTTAAGAGCCAGTTTCACGACTTGCTCCACGGGGGCATCAGGCTGTTGCTGCAAGATAGCCAGCACCACCTTCTGTGAAGGTGCAGGCGCAAAGCCCAGCATGGTCAGAGCCGAAACAGCCTCGTCCTTCACCTGATTGTTCACCGGTGCAGACATCTGTCCGCCCGTAGGTATCTCACTGGCAATGCCCAGCGACACAATCTTGTCTCTCAGGTCCACGATGATGCGCTGCGCCGTCATCTTCCCAATGCCCTTCACACTCTGTATCAGCCGTGCATTACCCGTGGAGATGGCATTGCACAGCTCTGTCACGCTGAGCCCCGATAGCATCATTCGCGCCGTGTTCGCCCCTACCCCGTTCACCGTGATCAGGAGCAGGAACATCTCGCGTTCCCGCTTGTTGACAAACCCATAGAGCACAAACGCATCCTCACGAATGGCCTCATACACATAGAGCTTCACCTCCTTTTTGCCCTGAATGGCACTGAACGTATTCAACGAGATATTCAGTCCGTAGCCTACACCTGCGGCCTCTACCGTCGCCATGGCTGGGGTAAGGTCGGTAAGTTCTCCTTTAATATATTCTATCATTACTTACAAAATTTGTATATATACACCTATTTAAACGCGAAATGCTAACAAATTATTGCATTTAAAGTCAATAAACTTTCAAAATGTCACAAAACGACAGTCTTTTGTTTTTTTTTCATTCAAATTGTTATTTATTTCGGCAAAAAGCATTACTTTTGCGCACGAAAAATGAATAATCAACAATTATAAGGCATAATAACATGAAGAAAATCAGAGCAGCCGTCGTAGGTTACGGCAACATTGGAAAGTATGCACTCGAGGCACTGGAGGCAGCCCCCGACATGGAAGTAGCAGGTATCGTGCGCCGCAACGGAGCAGCAGACAAGCCTGCAGAACTTGCTCAGTATGACGTTGTGAAGGACATCCGCGAACTGAAGGATGTCGACGTGGCCATTCTCGCCACCCCCACCCGCTCGTGCGAGGAGTATGCCAACCAGATTCTACCCCTCGGCATCAATACCGTCGATTCGTTCGATATCCACACCAATATTCGCGGCTATCGTGAGCGCCTCATGAAGCTCAACCAAGAGACCGGCACCGTCAGCGTCATCGCAGCTGGTTGGGATCCGGGTTCTGATTCCATCGTTCGTACCCTCATGCAGAGCCTCGCCCCCAAGGGTCTCAGCTACACCAACTTCGGCCCCGGCATGTCGATGGGACACAGCGTCTGCGTACGCTCTAAGGCTGGCGTTAAGAACGCTTTGAGCATGACCATTCCCCTTGGCGAGGGCATCCATCGCCGTATGGTCTATGTGGAGCTCGAAGACGGTGCCAAGCTCGACGAGGTGACAGCCGCCATCAAGGCCGACCCCTACTTTGCCAGCGATGAGACTCATGTGTTCCAGGTAACCAGCGTCGATGATGTCCGCGACATGGGCCACGGCGTGAATCTTGTGCGCAAGGGCGTCAGCGGCAAGACACAGAACCAGCGTCTGGAGTTCAATATGAGCATCAACAACCCCGCCCTCACAGGTCAGGTACTCGTCAATGTAGCCCGCGCCTCCATGCGTCTGCAACCCGGCTGCTATACCATGGTCGAGATACCCGTTATCGATATGCTCCCCGGCGACCGCGCCGACCTCATAGAGCACCTGGTGTAAGCATGGGAAAGGTTAGTATTGCTATCTTCGTATCAGGCAGCGGCACGAACTGCGAGAACCTGATCAAATACTTTGCAGGCTCCGAGCGTGTGAACTGCGCTCTCGTGGTCAGTAACAAACCTGATGCCTACGCATTGGTACGTGCAGAGCGTCTGGGAGTACCTACAGCAGTAACACCCAAGGCCGAGTTGAACGATCCTGAGGTGATGATGCCATTATTGAAGAAATACAATATTGGTTTTATCGTGTTGGCTGGATTCCTGCCCCTGGTTCCCACATTCCTGATCGATGCTTATCCTCACCGCATCATCAACATCCACCCTGCCCTATTGCCTAAATATGGCGGCAAGGGTATGTGGGGTCACCATGTACACGAGGCCGTCAAGGCAGCCGGTGAGACGGAGACAGGCATGACCATCCACTGGGTGACACCCGTGTGCGACGCTGGTGAGATCATCGCCCAATACAAAGTGGCACTATCGCCCGAAGATACGGTAGATGATATTGCGGAAAAGGAACATCAGTTGGAAATGGAGTACTTCCCCAAGGAAGTGGAGATAATCATTGAAAGAATGAAAGAATGAAAAAATGAAAAAATGAAAAAAACGCTGTAGGGTTAATCTACAGCGTTTTTTAGTATCTCCGAGAGGGTCGGATGGATGTGGACCATGTCGGCGAGCTCGTGGAGAGTGGTGTGTTTGCACATCAGCACCGAGACCTCTTGGATGATGTCGGCAGCATGGGCTCCATAGGCGTGGCAGCCAAGAATCTCCCCCTCAGGCGAGGCGAAAAGCTTGAGCAAGCCTTCTGTCTCATTCATAGCAAGGGCCTTGCCATTGGCACGCCAGAATGACTTCTTGCATACGTAAGGCGTACCAGCTGCCTTCAGCTGATCCTCTGTGGGGCCTACACAGGCGGCCTCTGGCTCGGTGAAGATGGCGGCAGGCATGATGTTGAAGTCGATGCCGTCGCTCTTGCCCAGAATATGGTTGACTGCACGGACAGCTTGCATCTCGGCAGCATGGGCGAGCAGCTGTTTTCCATTGGCGTCGCCAATGGAATAGAGGTGAGAGGTGAGAGGTAAGGGGTTAGAGATTACCTGATAATTATCATCGACAGGGATGGCGCCGTTAAGTGCAAGGGTGACGCCAGCAGCTGCCAGGTTAAGACCTTCGGTGCGGGGCTTGCGACCGGTAGCCATGAGGATGACATCGGCCTCGACGCTTTCCGTCTGACCTTTCTTGTTCTCAAAGAACACCTCGCCATCAACTATCTGCTTCACGGCACACTGCATGTGGAAAGTAATATTTTGCCTTTCCATCTGTTTGCGGAGGCGCTTGGCAATGTCGCTGTCAAGGGCGGGAAGACACTCCTTCAAGAACTCAATGACCGTCACCTCGGAGCCAAAACGACTGAACACCGAGGCGAACTCCATGCCAATGACGCCTGCACCGATGATGCAGAGGCGCTTGGGCAGGGTTTCCAATTGGAGCAAGCCAGTAGAATCGACCACACGGGGATTGCCCTTCACGCCCTCAATGGGGAGCCATTTGGTCTCAGAGCCTGTGGCGATGATGATATGATCAGAGGTTAGAGGTGAGGGGTTAGGGGTTAGTGATTGTACCGTATGTGAATCGACAAAAGTACCCTTCTCGCGTACCAATGTAATGTTGGGGTGCGAGAGAATGCCCTCGACACCCTGACGGAGCTGGGGGACAACTTGAGCCATACGCTCGCGAGCCTCTTCGAAGGTGGCACTATGGACATAAGTCTTGGTAGGGATACAGCCTACGTTCAGACATGTACCACCCACCTCGCCAGCCTCGAAGATGGTGACTTTGAGGCCTTGCTTGGCGGCGTATTCAGCGGCGCGGTACCCTCCAGGGCCTGCACCGATGATGATGAGATCAGCTTTATTCATTTACGATTTACTGATTTACGATTTACGATTTAGGCTTCAGCCTGAAGTTGGCGATACGTCGTAACAGGATGCTTGGCGGCGAGAACATCGTCGACACGGCCGATAGGCGTCGTGTGAGGTGCAGACTTCACCAGATCGGGATCGCTCTTGGCCTCTTCGGCTATCTTTCGCATCACGGCAATAAAGCCATCGAGCGTCTCCTTACTCTCGTTCTCCGTAGGCTCAATCATGAGACTCTCGTGGAAGAGCAACGGGAAATAGATGGTGGGCGCATGATAGCCATAGTCGAGCAAACGCTTGGCTACATCCATCGTGGTAACTCCCGTGGACTTATCCTTGAGACCATCGAACACGAACTCATGACAACAGTGGGTGTCGATGGGAAGCTCGTAGACATCCTTCAGCGACTCCTTGATGTAGTTGGCATTCAGGGTAGCCAGTGGTCCAACCATCTTGATTTGCTCACGACCCAGCGTGAGGATATAGGCGTAGGCACGCATCATCACCCCAAAGTTTCCGTGATAGGGCGACACACAGGGGAAGAACGTCTGCAAGCCCTCGCGCACACCTACCGGGCCGCTACCTGGGCCGCCTCCGCCATGAGGCGTGGAGAAGGTCTTGTGGAGATTGATGTGCATCACATCGAAGCCCATGTCACCAGGGCGGCAGGCACCGAGCATCGGGTTCAGGTTGGCACCATCGTAGTACATCAGGCCACCGCAGTCGTGGATGAGTTTTGCAATCTCCGGAATACGGGTCTCGAAAAGACCGAGGGTATTGGGATTGGTCATCATCATGGCGGCGATGTTGGGACCTTCGAGAGAGACAAGACGCTCCAAGTCCTCAAAATCGACCAGACCATCCTTGGTGGATTTCACCTCGAGGATCTCCAGTCCACAGACGGCTGCAGAGGCAGGATTCGTTCCATGAGCACTATCGGGGACAATGACTTTCTTTCTCGTCAGATCGTTGCGAGAGCGGTGGTAGTTGTCGATGACCATCAGACCTGTCAGCTCACCATGGGCACCGGCATAGGGCTTAAAGGTGAAATGGGCCAATCCAGTCAAAGCACAGAGCGAGCGCTCGAGCATGGCAATGACAGCCTCAGCACCACGGACGGTCTCAGACGGCTGTTCAGGATGCAGGTTCTGGAACTGCGACTGAGCGGCCATCTCCTCGTTAATCTTCGGATTGTACTTCATCGTACAGGAGCCAAGAGGATAGAAGCCCGTATCGACACCAAAGTTATTATTCGAGAGATTTGTGTAGTGGCGCACCACCGTCAGCTCGTCACATTCTGGCAGTGCAGCATCCTCAGCACGACGCATCGAGGCAGGTATCTCGTAAGTGCCAAAATTGTTTCTTGGCAGGCTGTAGCCTTTGCGGCCCTCCTTCGAAAGTTCGAAAATTAAAGAACCATATAGTTTATTATTCATAAGGCAGCAATCTTTACGAGTTTATCAATTTCTTCCTTGGTACGCTTCTCGGTAACGGCAAAGAGGATACCATTGTCATACTTCACTCCACCCAGGAATCCAGCATCGATGAAACGCTGGTACAGGGTGTCTACATCGCCATCGTACTTCACATAGAACTCATTAAAGAAGGGTCTGTCGTAAACGAGCGAGAAACGCCCGGTCTTCTGGAGTTCGTCGCAGAGGTAATGGGCACCAGCGTAAGACAGCTGTGCAGCATCCTTGAGGCCCTGTTTACCCATCAGCGAGCAATAGATGGTGACGAAAAGTGCCATCAGACTCTGGTTCGAGCAAATATTCGAGGTAGCCTTCTGTCGGCGGATATGCTGCTCGCGAGCCTGAAGTGTGAGCACGAAGGCACGCTGGTCGCGATTGTCCTTCGTCATACCCACGATACGTCCTGGCATCTTGCGGATGAGCTTCTCCGTGCAACACAAATAGCCTACGTAGGGACCGCCGAAAAGCATGGGGATACCCAGACTCTGACCATCGCCCACGGCAATGTCAGCGCCCCACTCGCCCGGGGTCTTCAGCACAGCAAGGTCGGCAGCGACACTGTCGATGATGAAGAGTGCCTTTTTCTCATGACAGGCCTCAGCAAAGCCGGTGAAGTCCTCGACGATGCCAAAGACGTTTGGCTGCTGAACGATAACACCGGCCACGCCTTCGAGGGTTGAGAGTTGAGATTTCAGCATTGAGAGATCGGTGATGCCCTCTTTCTGGGGAACCGTTACCAACTCTATGCCCTGATGGAGGGCATAGGTGTCGAGCACTTCGCGCGTCTTGGGATTCAGGGCGGCAGATACCAGCACCTTGTTCGCTTTCTTGCCTGCAGCCACAGCCATCATCATCGCTTCGGCACAAGCCGTCGTACCGTCGTACATCGAGGCGTTAGAAATGTCCATGCCAGTCAGCTCGGCCATCATGCTCTGATACTCGAAGATATAGTGCAGCGTACCCTGGGAGATCTCGGCCTGATACGGGGTGTAGGAGGTGAGGAACTCCGAACGCGACAGCAGACTGGGGATGACCGACGGTGTGTAGTGGTCGTAGACACCGAAGCCGGCAAAACAGGTCAGTTGTCTGTTCTGCGATCCCAGCAGTTCAAAGGCCTGTCGCACTTCCATCTCGCTCGCGCCCAGAGGCAGCTGGTAGTCGCCTCCGAAACGAATGCTCTCAGGAATCTGGGCATAGAGGCCGTTGAGGTCTTTCACCCCCGCCTTCTCCATCATCGCCCGCAGGTCATCCTCTGTATGGGGAAAATATTTATAATTCATAATTCACAATGCACAATGCACAATTCACAATTCACAATGCACAATTATTTGGCGCAGAAGGCGGCATAGTCGGCGGCATTCATCAGCGAATCCAATTCGCCCTTGTCGGAGAGTTCCACCTTGATGATCCAGTTCTCGAAGGCATCCTGATTGATCAGCTCTGGCTGATCCTCAAGGGCCTCGTTGATCTCCACGACGGTTCCACTGACAGGAGAGATCAGGTCGCTGGCAGCCTTCACGCTCTCCACGGCACCGAACTCCTCACCGGCCGTTACTTCATCATCCACCTCTGGCATATCGACATACACCACGTTGCCTAATGCGTTCTGGGCATAGTCCGTGATACCTACAAAACCAAAATCACCTTCTACTCTTACAAATTCGTGTGACTCCGAGTAGTAGAGTCCTTCAATTACTTTAGCCATAATAATATTTACGATTTATTGATTTACGATTTATTTCTTATAATGTTTGTCGTAAAAACGTTTCTTGACGACTTTGCCAGGGAACACCTTCTTGCGGATCTGTATCTGCACCTCGGTGTCGAGCTTGGCATACTGGCTGTCGATAAGGGCCATGCAGACACTCTTGTCGGTAGAGAGGGTATGATAGCCTGTGGTCACCTCGCCAATGGGGGTGCCGTCCATCGAGAGTACCGTATAGCCGTGACGGGGAATCGCCTTGTCTGCGAGCTCAATACCCACCAGTTTCCGGGCTGTTCCCTCAGCCTTCTGTTTTGCCAGTGCTTCCTTACCGATGAACTCGGCCTTGTCGAGTTTTACAAACATACCGAGGCCCGCCATAATGGGCGATATGTCTGCCGTCAGCTCATCACCGTAAAGGGGGAGTCCTACCTCGAAGCGCAGGGTATCACGACAGCCGAGGCCACAAGCCTGTACACCGGCATCGATGAGCTTGTCCCAGCATTCACGGATATAGTCGTGAGAGGCATAGATCTCGAAACCGTCCTCGCCAGTATAGCCTGTACGGGAGATAATGACCTCACCGATGGTCTTGCAGGTGTAGAATGCCAGCTCAGCACAGGGCAGACCTAACACCGTCTCCACGATATACTCCGACTCGGGGCCCTGCACGGCGATCTGGCCGTAGAAGTCAGAACGGTTCTGCAGGTCGATATCGAAGCCTTTGGCATGCTCCTGCATCCACGCCCAGTCCTTGTCGATGTTGGCAGCGTTGATAACGAGGAAGAAGTCGTTCTCGCCCATCTTATAGACGAGCAGGTCGTCGACGGTTCCACCATCCTCATAGCACATCATGCCATAGAAAATCTTTCCCACGGGTGCGCCAGCGACATCGTTGGTGAAGATGTGCTGCACATAACGTTCCGCATCGTTGCCACGAACCGTCACCTCACCCATGTGAGAGACATCGAAGAGACCCACATGCTCGCGTACTGCCATATGCTCTGGCGCGATACCCGCACTCTGATAGAGCAAAGGCATGTCGAAACCACCAAAGGAGACCATTGTCGCTCCCAATGCCACGTGCTTGTCATGCAGACAAGTACGCTTCTCTTTTCTTTCCAATTCTTGTTTAATTGCCATAGATTATTGTAATAAGTTGATATAATTCTCACGCAGATATGTCTGTTCCAGCTGTTCGATTCCCTCCACCTCGTGGGCTGTCAGCACCCTTTCGTCCACACAGAGTGTCTCGATGATGAGAGCCTTCACCTCGTCAAGGGTCAGAGAGGTGTGGTCTTTCAATAGCGTGATACGCTGGCGCACGCTCTGGATACCCTTCTTTTCGAGTTTCTCAGGCCCCGGTGTGATGGCGTTCAGCATATGTGCCATATTGGTGTCGTAAAGCATCGTGGAGTGTACGATGTTGTGTCCACCCACATGATAGCAGGCCGTGCCACAGACCTTACGGCTGCCGATCATGATGTCGTTATGACTGGTACCCGTGGCCTCAATGCCCATTTTACGCAGCACCAGAAGTACCATATTGACAAAGCGGTTGAAGGCGAAGTTCACATTCTCCTCAGAAGTGACATACGACAGCATCAGGTTGTCCATATCGGCATAGACACAGCCGCCCCCGCTCTTCCTGCGGTAGACCCGGATGCCGTGCTCACGGCAGTAGTCCAGATTCACCTCGTTTTCTGCCACCTGGTTACGTCCGAAGATGACACTTGGTGCCACCTGCCACATGAAAAAGCCGTCGGGCAGGTCGAGATGACGTGCCACGTATTCCTCCATCGCCAGGTAGAACGAAAGGCCACGGGCAGGAACGTCAGCGGGTATTCTTATGTTTGTCAAACTTATGCAGGAAGAAATTAAAGGCCTCCAGCCCTACCAGTACTAAAGCCGTGGAGGCTGCCGCAAGGATATACATGCCACCGCCACAGGCCAGTCCGATGGCAGCAGTTACCCACAAGCCTGCAGCCGTGGTCAGGCCACGCACCACGTTCTCACTCTTATGGAAGATGATCGTGCCTGCACCGATGAAACCGATACCCGACACCACCTGTGCCGCCACACGCGACACGTCCCAGCGATGTTCCGGGGTGCTCATGGCTCCTTCGAAGCCATAGGCAGAGACCACCATGAACAGGGCCGACCCGAGTGCCACGAGGAAATGAGTGCGGAAACCAGCCTCCTTGGCACGGTACTCACGCTCCAGTCCTATCGCACCACCTAAGATGGCCGCCACGAAAATTCGCAAGATAAAATCCCAAGTCATGTCCATACGCTAAAGATTTTTACGATAACAACGATGACGACGGTGATTCACCGACTCCAGATACTGCCACTGTGAGAGCACACCCCCATTGGTCTCCATCTGCGGCCCCGTCTCAGCCCACTCGAACTGGTAATCCTGGAACTGTCGGATCAGATCGTCGAAGATCAGGGCATTGGCACCTTTCGAACGGTATTCCGGCAGCACACCTATCAGCAGCAGGTCCACGATAGGCGTCTTGTGCCATTTCAGGATCTTCAGCAGGTGCCACCATCCAAAAGGCAGGAAACGGCCGTCGCACGTCTTCTGCAAGGCCCGTGAGAACGAGGGGAAGGTAATACCGAAGCCCACCATCTTGTCACCGTCCATGATAGCGGTCACCAGATTCAGGTCGGCTATCTTGATATAGTCGTTCACGAGCTTGTCCACCTGCGTCTCCGACAGTTCGGAGAATCCGTAGAGGTCCTTATAGGTGGCGTTCAGCAGGCGGAACACCTCATGGCCATACCCCTCCTTGATCAGCTCCCTGCGGGTAAACTTATGCACCTTCAGCCCGTAGCGTTTGCTTACCATCTCCGTCACCTTCGCAAATTTGTCGGGCACCACGTCGGGCACTTTCACCTTGTATTCCAGATAGTCGTTGTCCTTCGCGTAGCCCCCCATCCGCTCCATGTGCTGGGGATAGTAGGGATAGTTATAGTTGATATACATCGTCGAGAGTTCCTCGAAGCCCTCCACGAGCATACCCTCACGGTCGGTATCGATGAAGCCCAACGGACCGGCTATCTCCTCCATGCCCTTTGACCTGCCCCACTCTTCCACGGCATTCAGCAGGGCAGTGCTCACCTCGATATCATCTACAAAGTCGAACCATCCGAAGCGTACCTGCTTACAGTTCCACCGCTCATTCGCACGGCGGTTGATGATGGCAGCCACACGCCCCACGATCTCTCCGTCGCGATAGGCCAGAAAATACTCTGCCTCACAACATTCGAACGAAGGATTTTTGTCGCGCCTGAGCGTGGCCATCTCCTCTGAATACAAAAAAGGCACGGCATGCGGATTGCCGCGATATAAGTCGTAATAGAACTGAACGAACTGTTTCAGCTCCTTTTTCGTGTTTACTTTTCTTATTTTAATCATTCATATTGCTTTTGCTGTGCAAAGGTACAAAAAAAACTATAAACGCCATACCTTTTCACGTTTTTTATACATCAGAGATGATCAATGTATTCATAGAGCTTGCGGTAGAAGGGGTGACGGGTCATGGTCGAGGCATCGCCAAGGATGAAGAGCTTCATGCGGGCACGGGTGATGGCGACGTTCATGCGCCTCAAGTCACGCAGGAAACCGATCTGTCCCTCGTCGTTGGCACGAACCAGGGAAATGAGGATGACATCACGCTCCTGACCCTGGAAACCATCAACCGTATTGACGGATATCAGCTGACGGTAGGGCTTGAAAAACTCTTTCTTCTTCAGCTGGCGACGGAGATACTGCACCTGGGCACGATAGGGAGAGATAACCCCCACGTCGATGCGCTCCTCGAGGATACGCTCCTTGCCTATCTTCTTGAAATAGCTCTCCAGCACCAGCAGCGTCAGCTCTGCCTCCGACTTGTTGATGCGCCCGAAGCTCTCGCCTACGAATTCTTCATAGAAAGACGGCCCCTCACCACTAACCTCCGAGGTATCGATCCACGTCATGGGGATGTCGAGGTCGAGGATACTGCGATACTTCACCTCTGGCGCACTCTCCACCTGGTTGCCATAGAACCAGTCGGATGAGAAGCGCATGATTTCCTCGTTCATGCGGTACTGCATCTTCAGCAGCGTCACCACCTCGGGCTTGTTCTCCACGATGCGCTCCATGAGCGTCTTGCCCAGACCTGCCTTCAGGGCAGCATAGCTCTTCACCGTTGGCGGCAGCTGACAGTGGTCGCCTGCCAGCACTACTCGCGACACCCTGCGGATGGGAATCCAGCAGGCTGCCTCAAGGGCCTGTGCCGCCTCATCTATAAATAAGGTACCGAACTTCTGCCCCTCCAGCAGACGGCTGCTGCTGCCCACCAGTGTACAGGCAATGACCCGTGCCTCACCGAAGAGCTGGGCGTTGATGCGCAACTCCAGTTCGGTGGCACGCTCCTTCAGGCGCTCCATTTTCTGGTGATACTTCTCGTCGCCACGCTTGCGGTGGGCCCTCAGCTCACGGATGGCCTTACGGATGGCCCAAAGCAGCTCGTAGTCGGGATGGGCCTCGAAGCGGCGTTCGTAGGTGAAGGAGAGCATCTTGTCGTTGACACGTGTGGGATTGCCGATTCTCAACACGTTGACACCCCGGTCCACGAGTTTCTCGGAGATCCAGTCCACCGCCATGTTACTCTGTGCACAGACCAGCACCTGATTCTCACGGCGGAGCGTCTCATAGACTGCCTCCACAAGCGTGGTCGTCTTGCCCGTTCCCGGAGGTCCGTGTACGACGGCCACATCCTTTGCCCGCAGCACCTTGTTGACGGCCTCCTCCTGCGTCGCGTTCAGATAGGGGAAATGCATGGAGGCAAAGCTGAAGGTCTCGGCAGGCTGCCGGGAATAGAAGAGGTCGCGAAGATAGCCCAGTCGCCCCTTCGCCTTCATGACACGGTCGAGGGCGTCGAACATCGTCTTGTAGCTCGTCTCGTCGAAGAACAGCTGCACCCCCACCTGCCCGGCACCCTGCACGTCGATGAGCTGCCCGTTGTCGGGTACAGCCACCACCATCCGGTCACCGTCGACATAGCTGACGGTAGCCGTGAAATTGAAGTATCTGATCTTGTCCTTCTCGCCGACGCTGAAGAAACAGAGGGGCTTGCCGAACTCAAAGTTGTGCCCAATGTCTTCATCCCCCTGCCTGAATACCTCGACCACCAGCTGGTTCAGCGAGTTGTAGTAGCTCCTGCCCATCTTGAGCGGATACCAGGCGTCGCCACGCTTCACCTTCCGCAACAGCCCCATTTCCTCGGTCTGCTTACGGAAGGCTTCCTTCTCGGCCGCATACTCCATCTGGAGCAGCAGCCGCTGTTGTTGAAGTGCCAGAATCGGCGAATTTTGCTGGGTTCCCATCATTTCGGCTGCAAAATTACGAAATAATTCTCAATTCTTAATTCTTAATTCTTAATTTATTTGTACCTTTGCAGCCGAAATGAAACAGATATTACTGATAAACGATGTGGTTGGCTACGGCAAGGTGGGTATGGGGGCGATGCTGCCCATCCTCTCCTACCTCGGCATTCCGACATACAGTCTGCCGACGGCGCTCGTATCGAACACACTCGACTATGGAAAGTTTAACATACACGACACGACCGACTATATCCGCGGAACCCTGCCTGTATGGAAAGAACTCGGCTTCTCGTTCGATGCCGTGTGTACAGGCCTGATGTTCAGCGACGAACAGGCCAAGTTGGTATCCCGCTATTGTGCGGAACAGTCAAAGAACGGCACCATCGTCTTCGTCGACCCGATCTTAGGCGACGGCGGACGGCTCTATAACGGCGTGACCAACCGCCAGGTGGAACTGATGCGCGAGATGGTGTCGGTGGCCCATCTCACCTTTCCCAATTACACGGAGGCCTGCTATCTGACCGATACCCCCATCAAGATGGAGGGCATCACATGGGAGGAAGCAGGCGACCTGCTCGACAAGCTGAGGAAGATAGGCTGCCAGTCGGCACTCATCACCAGTTGCAAGATCGACGGACAGAATGCCGTGGCGGGCTATAACCATTTCAACGACCACTATTTCCATTTGGAATACCACGAGATTCCAGGTCTTTTCCATGGTACGGGCGACATCTTCTCCGCCGTCCTGATCGGTCACCTGCTGAACGGCGAGTCGCTCCGCACCTCCACACGTACGGCGATGGACACCGTGTTCCGGATGATCGAACGCTATCAGAATACCGACGACAAGAACCGGGGCATACCCGTCGAGAAATGCCTCGACCTGCTGTAAATACATCGTAAAAGCCGGATCACCTTGTAAAGAAGTGGCCCGGCTTTTGCGATTTATCATAAATAATGCACAGATGGCGTTTTCTCAACGCGCTCTACCTCTATAACTGAGAAATCCAAAAACCTTGCAAGAAATATTGTTAATTAATATTAAATGTGCATTATTTCACATATAATTCGTAATTTTGCGCCCTGATGACACGTTTCCATCCGCTTGATACAGACATTCCCAAGCCCGAACGGTTCACCTGGCCGTTCTGCTACGAGCCTCACCCCCTCTGCCTGCTGGCTGCCGAAGAGGTGAAGCACGAGATCAGGCGCATCAGCCCCGCCGAAGGCAAGATGTTCGGCGTGCTTGTCGCCGAGTGCGAAGGGTCGCTGGGCTTCCTTGCTGCCTACTCAGGACTGCTCGAAGGGCGTAACGACTGGGACTATTTCGTGCCACCCATCTATGATGCCCAGCAGCCCGACGGCCATTTCAAGCAGACCGAACGTGAGATCTCCGCCATGGACGACAGCCAGAAGACCCTCAGGAAACAGATGTCAGAAGACCTTCAGCAGTGGCTTTTCCATCAGTACCGGCTACTCAATGCCCGAGGCGAGACGAAAGACCTGGTAGCCGTCTGGCAGGACTATCACAGCTCGCCCAAGATCCGCAGCCGATACCCGCTGCCCCCCGGAGGCACTGGCGACTGCTGCGCCCCGAAGCTGCTGCAATACGCCTATCTACATGGGCTGCAGCCCGTCTGCATGGCAGAGTTCTGGTGGGGCGAATCGCCCAAGAGCCTCATCCGTCACCACGAACAGTTCTACCCCGCCTGCCGGGGCAAGTGCAAGCCCGTCCTGACCTGGATGCTCCAGGGGCTCAGCGTCGATCCCAACCCCGAGGAAGCGGGCTTCCCACACCTGAACGTCGAAGTAGTCTACGACGATGAGGCCCTGGCAGTGGTGAACAAGCCCTCCGGCCTTCTGAGTGCCCCTGGAAGAACCGAACGCTATTCAGTAGCCACCTGGGCCCAGGAACGCTGGCCGGGAGCCATCCTTGTCCACCGCCTCGACATGGCCACCTCGGGCCTTATCATCGTCGCCAAGACCAGGGAAGCCTATGCCCGCCTGCAGGAGCAGTTCACGAGCCGCACCGTCAAGAAGAAATACCTTGCCATTGTCGAAGGCACGCCACAAGCCGACCACGGCATCATCGACCTCCCCCTGAGCAGCGACCCCATGAACCGTCCGCGCCAAGCGGTGGACTACGACCACGGAAAGCGGGCTATCACCGAATACCGGGTGCTGGAAAGGGCGGAGGGCCTGTCACTCCTCGCCCTATGGCCCCATACGGGACGGACGCACCAGCTACGGATGCACTGTGCCCACCCCGACGGCCTCGGCTGTCCCATCCTGGGCGACGAGCTCTATGGCCTGTCAGGGAGCCTCGTCAGCGGTCGTAGGGCAGACCGTCTGTATCTCCAGGCACAAGCCGTCACCTTCGTCCACCCCACGACCAACAGACGCATGCACTTCGAGCTGCCCTATCCAACAAACAACTGGTTCTTTATTAAGTTGAAGTAGGAACCTTTCTTTGCGATGAGCTGTTGATGTGTTCCCTGCTCTGCAATTCTGCCTTTTTCCAGAACGACAATATGGTCCGCATCTTTGACCGTACTCAGCCGATGGGCAGCGACAACGACGGTCTTTCCTTGATAGAAAGCCCTGAGGTTTTCCATGATAATCTTCTCATTGCAGGCATCGAGAGAGTTTGTCGCCTCGTCTAAAAATATATACTCGGGATCCTTGTAGACGGCTCGAGCTATCAGAATACGTTGCCGCTGCCCTTGGCTGAGCCCATTCCCGTCACTGCCGATTTTTGTGTACTGCCGAAGAGGCAATGACTCTATATAGTCGTTGATATTAGCAACATCAAAAGCATGTTGTAGCCTTTCTATATTGATTCTGTCATCGGTCACTGCAATATTGCGTTCGATAGAATCGGAGAAAATGAAACCATCCTGCATCACTGAGCCAGTCTTGCTGCGCCACAGATGCGGATTAATCGTGTTCAGCAAAGTGCTTCCTACCTTGATTTCTCCTTCTAATGGTTCATAGAACCCTTGTATCAATTTGATGAGTGTGGTCTTCCCGCTTCCGCTACTGCCGACGATGGCTGTCACTTTGTGTTCTGGTATAACGAGCGATACGTCTTCTAAGGCATATCCCCTTTTAGCCCCGCTATAGCTGAACGATACATGATCGAGGATAATGCTTTTATCCTCTGGCAGTTCCTTCCGTTTTGCTTCAATACCTTGTTCCTCATCCACCTTCTGATGAATCTCATTGAGCCGCTCAATGCTGATTTTGGCATCTTGGAATGTCTGGGCAAAAGTTATGAAATCCTGAATGGGAGCAGATACCTGACCAATGATATAAGTGAGCGACATCATCATTCCTAATGTCATTTCTCCATCGACAACCGTCTTAGCGGCTAAGAAAGTGATGAGTATACTGGTGACTTGTGAAAAGAAGAGCGAGCCGAGTTGCTGTGTCTGACCGAGTTGCAGGCTTTTTACGTTGACCTTGAACAGCTTCAGCTGTATGCGCTCCCACTCCCAGCGTCGTTGCCGTTCGCAATTGTTCAGTTTTATCTCCTGCATGCCCTGCACCAGCTGCACGATATTACTCTGCTCGGTGGCCGCCAAATTGAAGCGTTTCGTATCGAGTGCCTTGCGGTACCTCATGAAATAGAGAATCCAAAGCACATAGAACGTGTTACCCAGCAGGAACAAACCCAATATAGGCAGATGGTAGTAACCAAGAATGGCGGCATAGACAATAAAGTTGAAGGCCGAGAAAAGAATATTCATTGACGAACCCACCAGAAACTGCTTGATACGGCTATGGTCTCCGATACGCTGCATGATGTCACCCGTCTTTTTCGTGTCAAAATAGTGCAGGGGCAGACGCATCAGTTTCCTCAGGAAGTCGGAAATGAGCGCAATATCGATTTTTGCATTTACCGTCAGCAAAGTCCAGCTCCTTACGAAGTTGACCGCCATCTGTGAGAAAAACAATGTCAGTTGGGCTATCAGTAATAGTACAATGAATCCCAATTCCTTTCCATTGATACCCTTATCCACCAAAGCCTGAGTCAGGAAAGGGAACACCATCTGGATACCAGATCCTGCCAGCAACAGTAGCAGAAGCAGGGCTATCTGTTTCTTGTAAGGCAGGAAATAGCGTAGGAAAAACTTCAGGTCGCGCTTGGTAGACGATGGCTCATCCTTGATGGCGCTAAATTCAGGCCCGGGTTCCAAGAGAAGGGCCAATCCCTGTGGCGTATTATTCCTCGTGGTAGAAATCCAACATTTCAGGAAGTCCTCTTTCCGATAGACCAGTTTCTGTGAGGCGGGATCCGCAATATAGATACGGGAGCCCCCGTTTTTCTTCAGTTTGATTTTGTAGCATACCACAAAGTGATTCTGGTTCCAGTGAAGGATACAAGGTAGTTTCACCTCTCCCGCCAATTGCTCGAACGAAATCCTGACCCCAAGCGTCCTGAAGCCGATATGCTCTGCCGCATCGCTGATGCCCTGCATCGAGACGCCCTCACGAGTGATGAAGCAAAGCTCACGGAGAGTCTGCATCGTATAAGACTTGCCGTAATATTTGGCAATCATCTTCAACGATGCAGGCCCACAGTCTATGGTTTCCATCTGAGGGAAATGAATTAAGCACTTCATTTCGCGATATTAATCATATAAAGGAAAGGACTCCTTTTCTATAGTTTGTACATTTTTGATTTTGTTGATTTTATGTCCTTTCCCTAACTGATACACAATCCCTAATGTAATCTGATTACTATTCCTAATATAATCATTATACCCATAATAGCTATAATAATATGGAGTTGATACGGCTGAATAAGATAATTCTTTTATTCCCCATCTAATTGGAAGTATATAATCAATAGAAATCTTCAATTTTCCTTTGAGAAACCTTTTTGAAAAACTCAATAACCAACCATCACCTTCATTAAAACTTTCTATCCCTTGAAGTTTTACTCTTTGGGGCGATTGGCTAATATATGTAAGAGAGAGTATTCCATATTTCCTACTATCAATTGATCCGTAAAACTGACAACCTATAGACGTTGTTTTATTACTAAGAGTGCCATCACTAATTCTTTCTCCAGAGATACAAACATTCCCCATAACAGACAAAAACCAATTTTCAAATATTTTAAAGGTATCCGTATAATATCCAGTTATATAACAGTTCAAATAGTATACATTAGAATATGACATATAAATAAATCCATTAGATTCACTATATTTTTGAGAAATCTGGTTCTTGGATAATAAAACTGTCGCATATAATCCTATTTTTTTGTAAAGGATATCAGCATTTAATTTATGTGTTGTGGTTGGATTTAAATCTATATTCCCTTTATAATACAACAAAGAATCTTTTCTGTTGCTGTTCATTGCTGTCTGAGAGTATTTGGGATATGAAATGTTATAGTGATATTCAATACCAGCATTTATTCTTTTTTTTGTGCTATTATATTTTAGAGCGAAGTTACCACCCATCAAGACCGATTTATCTGATTCACAATCAAAAATCAAAAATGATTCTAAAAGTCCACCAATGTAGAATGAAAAATGATCATTTATTTTCCGACTATACTTCCCATATAAACGGTAACGTTCTTCTTTGCGAATTGAAGTGCAATCATGCTCTTTTTTCTCATTTATAGCTTTTCGCCAACAGCCAATATAACCCAAATTCAAGTTGTTATTGCTATTTTGATGATATGTTAAATCTAATGTCAACCTGCTTGTTTTTCTTCTCATACATTCATTATCAATTGTTTGAAAGTTTGGTTCTGCATATTGATAGGATAATTGATGAGTATAATAATTATGAGAGAAATCAGAGTATATATTCCATTTCTTTATACAACCTCGATAGTAGATTGAAGCAGTTTGATTTATAGATGTCAAATGATTAAGGACCTCACGAGTTGTTAAAACAGTACTATTTTGGTTTATATATTCTTTTTTTACATTATAATGATGGTCATTTGCGTCATTATCCTTTTTCATACTGAATCTAAATGAGATACTATGCTGCTTGTTTATTTTATAATCCATGTCAATCCATCCAGACAAATACTTACTTTGATGATCAGAATTTGGATTGCCCTCTCCATCGCAGATATAACGGATTTCATTATTCTCATTCTTATCAAAGAATACCATATTTTTTGAGCTATATAATTGATCTCCAAACGAAGTGGAAATATCAAAAACAGGAGTGGTGTAAGAATATGTTATATTGGGATCTATTTCGGTAATACCTTTCTTATATTTGTATGTTGGATTTGAAACAGAATACAACCGGGCTTTTACCTCATATCCTTGCCAGTCTTCTTTCGTTATCATGTTTATTACAACATCATAATCAATATATTGTCCAGAAGGATTAGTAGAGATCTCTATTTTCTTAAACCTAAGATTGGACATTTCTCCGATGAAAACATTATCTTTTTCCTTTCCATCAACCAATATCATTATCTTATTTTTTCCACGAAAAGTCAATATCCTTTGAATTGGATTATAAAAAAAACCAGATATTTTACAAAGAAGCTCTTCCACATTGAAAGTATTCTCTCGCATTTCATTGGTAATATAATATACAGTCTTATCTGCATTGTGAATAATCTTTGCTTTCTCAATTATGATGTCTTTCAGAGCTACAGTTTTCCATATGCTATCAGTTTCCAAAGAATCACGACAAATAGGAATAGAATCATTATGCCCTCTGGCTAACATAGATAAGATTAAAGAAAATGTAATTATTAACAATTTACGCATAAAAAATAATCAGACTATATAATTGTGGACTGTCGCTTCCATTTGCAAACAGCCCACTTATCAGGTAATTAATCTTCCGTATCTCTTTTTATACTGATACAATGATTGCGATTTGTACAACCAGAATTGTTACATCCAATATTTACGCATCCTTCATTATCACATTGAGGATTAGTACAACCAGTATGAGTAGGTAATTGATCCCTATTCATATTTCCACCTAACACCTCTAATTTGTCCATCTCGGAGAGAATCTCCATCTCCTTCGATGCAATTGACTTAATTTCTTTTTTCATAACTAAATGATTTTTAATAATTATTTTGAAAATTTTAACAATAGATATATATATTGTTCATCCAAACTAAACTAGCATTATTATATCGACATTGTAAAAACCTTTGTTCTACAACTTGAATTTCCCGGTCTCTTGGACATGGGCCATAACATAAAGGCAGGAACTTACATCTACTGCATTCTGTATCAGAATAATCAAAAACGGTAAACTGTGGAAAAATTAATTCTTGATCCCATACAATAGCCCCGTTATCTTTAATATGCCCTTTACATGAATCAGGTTCAATGTTATCACATTTGTCAACTAACCCGTTTGGGAAAATACAATTGAAATGATTGTTTTCTACATAACAAGTTGTGAAGCCGGAGCCATAATTGACCATATATCCAGATTCCCTAATTTTATTTACAAGAGTTTTTATTGATTCAAATTCTATCTTTTCCTCATCTTCCTGCCATACCTTCATCAATGACAACACAATATGCTTACGAACTTTTTCGGGAAGATAACTGTTTAAATCTTCTACAAAGACCTTGGGATTCAAATTATCAATCGAATAATTATAACGCAGGCATATTTCTGCATTTGGTAGAATTTCTGCAATCAAACATATATTATGCAAAGTTGTCTCATAAGCAGACTTTCCTTTAATGACTTTAACCCTATCATGCTCTTCCTTAATGCCGTCAACGGTTATCTGAAAAAATATGAAGTCTAGTTTTTTCATCTTTTCCAAAATGCACCTATCCAATAATAACCCATTCGTGGTTATGGTATTATGAAACATGATACCATGATCCTTACAGAATATCTGGGCGAACGTGGATATTTCCTCTATACGACTGAAGTTGAGTAACGGCTCACCTCCAAACCATGATAGTTGAAGTCGTTCAATATTGTTATGTGTCAGATAATATTCAATGTGTGCTTTGATTCTTTTAACATCATCATCAGACAGCTTCAGGTTTCGATGTTCTTGGGTGCAGTACCAGCAACTGACATTACAGGCGTATGTGGGAAGAATCATCAGTTTATAGGTTGTACCGTGATTCATTCTTTCGTATTGCTGCCTGATGACTTCAAATTCGTCAACATCATCATTAATAATGAATCCCTCATCCGACATCCGTTTGAGAAATGGCGCATATTGCTCCTGATAATCGTCCGGAGCAGACAATATCTGCATGAATGCCTCCTTGTTCTGACTGCTGACAAGAAAGAAGCGTTTGGTCACACCATTGAAGATAACATATTTGTTATCATACGGCAGACAGATATTGTATTTACTGGGCTTCATTGGTTAATAATGAAATAGCCTGAATATGTTGTGCTGTCATCTGTGGTCAGCAAAATTGTATAAGCCCCACTACCATAAAGTGACATTACATAATATAAGGTAGGTATATTGTCAGCGATAACCAAAGTCCCGTCTTTGTATATCTCAACAGCAACAATACTAATTTCTGAGGACACATTCAGTACTAATGTATTTGTTGTCCTGTCAAATACAGCATAGATTTCCCCGTAATTTTGTGCTCGATGAGGATTTGTATCATCTCCATTGTTATTGTCTGGCACAGTATATACAGCAATAGTTGGACCATCACCATCCGCTTTACAGATTATGGACGAGAATGTCATCATACTAAACAGAAAAAAAAACTTTAAATAACTCATTTTCATACTTATTCGTTTTAAATTATTTGTTGCAAAATTAGAGAATAATCATAAATAATCCAAACTTTTAGGGAACAAATTCTTAGAGGCGTTGCATTGTTAATAAATCATTAATCAATTGAATTTAAGACAGTTGCAAAACAAATCACCAAAGATCCTTGGATTAAAATGAGACGAATTGTTTCTCCATGATAAAAAGAGAAACGAATAAAAAAGGAGATTCTTTGTGCTTTTCAAAAATAATATTTACTTTTGCAAACAAAATATGATAATCATGAAGAAACTGTTTATTTTATTAGGCCTTACATTGACGGCTTGTTCTCCAACCACAGGTTATCGACACCAGTTGGATAATATTGGGGCAGTTATTGAAGAAAAACCTGACAGCGCATGGATGATGCTTGAAGATATTCCGAATTCGCTGATTGAAAACGGAGAAGAAAGAGCATGGTACAATTTATTAGCAACAGAAGCGGCCTACAAACTCTATCAGCCCTTTACAAACGATTCTATGATTTCATATAGTATACAATATTATAAACAAAAAAACAACAAAAGCCGTCTTGCCACCGCCTATTATTACAAAGGTGCCATTAATTACGATGAATTGAAAAACAAGGAAACAGCAGTTCAATATCTTAAAATGGCAGAAGATTTGGCTCAGAATAGTGGAGAAGAATTATTAAAGAACAAAATCTATGACAAATTGAGTTTCATCAATTTTGCTTCCAGAGATTTCAATACGGCAATATTCTATTCAAAACTCTTCCTAAACAGTTCGATAGAATTAGAAGACCCTGTCCTTGTTGCTCGTGCTTATGATAAATTGTCAAACAACTTCTCTTTCCTTGGCAAGAAAGACAGTGCAAACTATTTCATGAAAGCCGCAATGAAGTATGCTGACAAATGTGACAGTATGAGCAGGGCAAACATCTATGCTAACTACGCAAACAATCTCATCAAGGGTAATCGTTACTCTGAAGCGAAGAATTATCTCGAAAAAGCTGTCACGTTGAAACCGAAAGCCAATGAATTCATTATGCTTGGTATAATCGCAAAACATGAGGGTGATACTCTGAAAGCCCGCTCAAACTGGGAAAAAGCCATCACCTTCAATGAGTCCCGTTTTACTATTACAGCTTATAAACATCTTGCAAACATGTACATTGAGAATGGAGAGTATTTACAGGCTCTTTGGATGGGGACTAAGGCTGACAGCGTCAATCTTGCATACCAAGAACAAATACGCACTTCTGAACTCGCACAGATACAACGCAGATATGACAAAACTATCGTGGAACGTGCCCTAACCGAGAGAAAAAATATATGGCTGACTGTCGCCATAACAGCATTAACCATTCTCGTTGTTGCCCTGCTTCTGCTCCTACGGTATCAGAAACGAGTGAAAGATTATAAGGTCACTCTCCAAGAAAAAGAAAATCAGATAAGTAATAACATCAGACAAATTAATCTGGCAAAGCAAAAAATTGAGGTTCTCCTGTCTGCCGGACAGGATTTTGAAAAAGAAGTTGACCAATTGAAATCTCGAATTACAAGATTGACCGAAGACACAGCCAATCAATTAGGGCGGGGCAAAAAGATATTCGAAACAGTCCAAAAAGGTGAGAGGATTTACGACTTCTCAAAAGTCAAGGAGCAGAATCTTATAGATTACTACGCCTTCACCTTTACCGATGAATTTTCAAAGATAGTCACCCCATACCATTCACTAACCATGCGTCTTACAACTTTTCTCATTCTCCAGCAAATAGGACTTGACGACAAGACAATCCAGACAGTATTGAGCGTGGCAGAATCCACTGTTCGTAACTATCGCTATAGACTATCCGCCTTAACGTGCGTATAGTAATTGGTAAATACAGAAAACAAGTGACCCTTCTGACCCTTACGACCCCTGAAGACGACTTCCAGAGACCAACGTCTGATTTGTTTTTAATTTTGAATACTTTGATTCGTGTTCCTTTTTCTTACTTGCTTTCCTCTTGCAAATCGGTATGCAAGACCCATTGTTATCTTATTTTTCTCCAACTCATACGAGTTTAATGAAGAATAAAAGCCATAGGTAGGAGTTTCAATGAACGTTTCCCTATATTTGTAGAATCCTGCCGATATGGGTATGTTATAGGAGACATTCCACCGAAACTTGCCATTCAGTATGGACTGATAGATGTTGAGGCTACATAAGTCTGTGCCAGAAGTCGTCCAACCTTGTGCCGTAAGTTTCTTATAGGCATTTCTTGAATAGTAAAGACTGATAGTAGGATACTTTTCCAACTTATAGGTCACCTCTGCACCTCCGGCCCAGTTACTATCTATATGAGAAGATCCATTCCAATCAGAGCTATTTACAAGGAATTGTATCCTTCCATTCAATTCCAACCCACCATAAGGGACCTTGAGTGAATGATGAAGAAACAGAATATTATTGTTTTCCCACGACTTGACATTCTCGTAAGTTAGCAGTGTCATGTCTTCTTGATCTTTATAAATCTGGGAAATGCCGTTACCAGAATAATTAAATGAGGACCAAAGGGTGACAATTAGGGTAGAAACAGTGAGATTTGCAGAATGAAGTGTCCCTGCCTTCAAATTGGGATTCCCCGTCAGATAGACACTGCTGTTAACCCATCTACCATTCGTGTTCAACTGCCTCTGGTTAGGGAACTGTGTATTATTCTTGTAATTCAAGTCAAAGGATATATTATTGTTTAGACGGTAATTTAAGTACGCATTAACTGCTAAGATATTTTGTTTTTCTATAGTTGACCCGTCATCTTCCTGTAGGATTTTGAAGTGTCCGCCTACTTTAGCTCTTAGTCTCTCATTTATATTCATTGAATACCAGGCATAGAGTGAATGGCGATGGCTCTTCGTCTTGGAGACATTTTCATCACTTCTACTCTGATATACTCTTCTGAGGGTTGCATAGCCCATGTTTAAAGATGCCTTTCTATATACTTTTTTCATCGCATTGATATCCCAAAAGATATAGTTCTTCGTATTGTCATAGGGGGTATGATACAATTCCTGTGACTGTTCGGCATAGCTGTTAACCTGGTCTGTCAGTTGTTTCTCGAATGTCAGCTCCGACGACAATTCCCATGTCCTTAGCTTTCCCAGATAGGCGATGGTGCCTATATGATCTGTACCTCGACTGTACTGCCTGCTATCCTCGTCTATTATTGAACTTACATTGTCATTAGGAAAGAGTCTCTCCATCGTTTTTAAACTATAAGCATGGCTGTTATTTTTACCTAAACTGTATTTGAATGAGATACTGTGGTTTTTTGAAATATTATAGTCTGCATCTATCCAGAAGTTATGTTTGTTACTGAAAGAGATGTCTGTTGGTTGGTCATTGTCAATGCTCTGTTCTTCATAAGAACTTGTTTTCTCCCAGTATTCTATTTTTTGATGGCTGTTAGAGTGATTGTAACTGTAGTGTACGGCTATGTCGTATTTGGGTAGCGTATAGGTATATGTACCTGAAGTTTTGGACGAAGTGATAAGATAATCGTAAGGACTTGACGGCCTGATTTCCTCGGTATTGTAAAATCTCACATCATAGCCCTTCCAGTTTTCCTTGGTTATCACGTTGACAACGACTTGATAATCCTCGTATTTGCCTGTCGGATGCTCTATGACTTCAATCTTGTCAAAGCGCATATTTGCCAATTCACCAATATATCTTCCTCTCTTTTTCTTTCCATCAAGCAGAAATAAAATATTGTCGGATCCGAGATAGGATAATTCGTCTTTAGCATAACTATATTGGAAATTAGGCAGTTTTTTCACCAAGTCATTCACAGAATACGTATTTTGCCGAAGACTGTCTGTGATCAACCAGACATCCTTGTCCGGATAGCGGATAACATTTTTCCCTTTGATAACAACATCTTTCAACTCAACGTTCTTGTAAATGCTGTCGTTGCCTTGAGCCAGGGTACATACGGGGAGAAATAATAAAAGAAAGAGAGTTAAGCAATTGTGGCAGTAATATATGATATTCTGCTTCCATAACTTATCCGATTTACTGGGCTTCATTGGTTAATCAGCTTTTAGAATTTCGTGAGGCAAAGTTATAACGGATTATCTGATCTTCCAAGTTTTTGAAGAATTATTTTCAACCAGCGTTGCAATGTTAAATATTGCTTTTTATACCGATGGAATCGCTGTTTTTTAATCCTTTCCTATCTGCTTGCGATTGTAAAATGTAACGGATTACACAAATTTCTTTTTCCAGATTATGTAAAAAAGACTCAGAAATGTTTGCCTATTCAGAATAATTATCTAATTTTGCATGCAAAACTCTGAGCATCATGAAAAAGGTATTAAGTTATTTGTTTTTCTGTTTGGTTATGGTTGGTTGCGGTCGTGTATCGGGCTTCCAAAACCAATTAAAGCTTGTAGAGTCGTTGATAGAGGATTATCCAGATAGTGCATGGTATATTCTTCAGGATATTCCTGTTTCGTTATTAAGGGATGGTGAAGAATTGGCATGGTACAAATTGCTGTTGACAGAGGCCGACTATAAACTATATAAGCCATTCAAAAATGACACTTTGATCAACTATAGCATCAGATACTATCAACAGACTAAAAACGAACACCGTCTTGCCACCGCCTATTATTATAAAGGAGCTATCAACAACGAAGAGCTAAAGAATAAGGACACGGCGATAGTCTATCTGAAAAAGGCCGAAGAATTATCGCGTAAAAGCAATGATGAGTTGTTGAAATCGAAAATATATGAAGAACTTCGTTATGTGAATGCTCAAATAAACAGCAACCAATTTGCATTTCACTATTCAAAATTATTCCTTGCTTGTTCCAAAAAACTTGGCAGGCCCAATTATTTAGCATGTGCCTATAATAATATGGCTACCATAATAGACTTGGGAATACCCAAGCAGCAAAAGCGTATAGAGACTCGAGTCTGTTCTATATTGACAAATGCGACAAATGGGAGAAAGTTCGTATCTTCAACAATTATGCTAATGACTTGATGAAAAAGAAAGAGTATTCACTTGCCAAGGAATATCTTAAGAAATGCATCCAGCTTGACCCACGGCCAAACCACTATTATATGCTTGGAAAAATTGCAAAGCAAGAAGGTGACACGCTGCAGGCTCGCTTGAATTGGGAAAAGGCAGTTTCTTATAAAGAGCCGAGTTTCTTAATCAAAGCATATAAAGACTTATCACGAATGTATATTGAGCGAGAAGATTATCTACAGGCACTCATCATGTTGGCAAAGGCAGATAGCGTGAATGTGACTTATCAGGAGCAGATGCGCACCTCAGAACTGACAGAAATACAACACCGATACGACAAAGCTATTGTTGAGAAGGCATTGACGGATTGTAAAAACTTCTGGCTGACCATCGCTGTCATTGCCCTTGTGGTGGTGGTTGTCGCGATGTTGATTATTTTCTATTATATAAGAAAAACGAAAGCGTTCAAAGGTATTATTGATCAGAATATTGAGCAAATCTATCAGAACGAACGGCGTATTGAAGAACTACAATTGCTGGGAAAGGAATCTGAACAAGAGGTGAAAGTACTTCAGTCACAGATAGACAATATGACAGCCGCAACGGCTCAGAAATTAGGCAGGGGGAAGAATGTATATGAGACTATCAAAAGAGGGGAAAGAGTGAAGGACCTCTCCAAAAACAAAGAGCATGACTTCGTGGATTTTTATGCGTATACTTACAGCAAAGAGTTCCATGACATGGTTCACATATACCCGTCTCTAACATTACGTCTAACTACCTATTTGATATTAAGACAAATGAATTTAACGGATAGAGATATACAGAATATCTTGAATGTCTCAGACTCCACCATCCGCTCCTATAGATATCGTTTAAAAATAGGTTAGCAAAAGGATGTCGTATCATAGTACTGTTATATACAGAAAGGAAGTGACCCTTCTGACCCTTCCGACCCCTAAGTGAAAACTTATCAGGGGTCACGAGGACCGGAAGGGTCGCATGTTTTTAGGGTATTACAATATACGTATCGTTCTGTTAGTCCAATTGAAAAGAATTACTTCTTTTATTACAATGGTCGTAATAAAAATTCCAAGGGTCGGAACATATATTCCAACCCTTGGAATTATCGCTACAACCATTGGATTCGGATACTATCCGGTCGTGTCTTACCAAAAAAACGTTTAATGAAACACCTAAACCTTACTTCTCCTCGGGAGCCTGGCCGATGAGGTCCATAAACTCATCGAGCTTCGGCGTGATGATGATCTGCGTGCGGCGGTTGCGCTGCTTGCCCAGCTCGGTATCGTTGCTGGCAATGGGGTTGTACTCACCACGGCCACCGGCTGTCAGACGCTTGGGATCTACACCATAGTCGTTCTGCAGGGCCTGAACCACTGAGGAGGCACGGAGGGTAGAGAGGTCCCAGTTGTTGCGGATGTTCTCGCGCTTGATGGGCACGTTGTCGGTGTTACCCTCGATCAGCACGTCGTAGTCCTTGTAGTCCTTGATGATCTTGGCGATCTTGGAGAGGGTCTCAGCTGCACGACTGTTGATCTCGTAGGAACCGCTCTTGTAGAGCATGTTGTCGGCCAGGGAGATATAGACCACACCCTTGAGCACCTGGACATCGACCTCCTTCAGCTCCTCCTTCGAGAGGGAGCGGGTCAGGTTGTTGGTCAGCACCATGTTCAGTGAATCGCTCTTCGACTTCACCTCCACCAGATGGCGGATGTACTGGTTGGACTCGTTGATCTGATCGACGAGCTTCTCGATGGAGATGTTGTTCTGGCTGGCATTGGTCAGGCTCTTGTCGAGCGACTCCTGCAGCTTGGCATACTTGTCCTCGGCAGCCTTCAGGGCCTGCTGGAGTCCACGCTGCTGCTCCTCAAGGGCTGAGATGCGTGCATTCTTGCCTGCGAGATCCTCACGGGCGTCCTGAAGCTTCTCGGTCAACGATTTATTCTCTGTCTGACAGTTCGTCAGATCCTTCTTGCTGGCACAACCGGTCAACATGAGACCTGCGGCCAAAACGATCAATAAAATACTCTTTTTCATACTCATTTCTGTTCTAAAAAGACTTTAATGCTGCAAAATTAGTGAACTAACTCAAAAAACAATAAAAATATGTCGGTTATTAGAATTATTTTAATTAAATTTGCATCCAAAAACGAAATAAGAGATGAATTCTATCAAATTTTTGCTTACTACACTACTAAGTATCATTGTACTCAACGTGCACGGACAGACTCTGTCGAAAGGCGTCTCGAAGGATCTCGCCGACCACAGGAAAGCCAATATCAGCAACGTGATCTATGACCTGACCTTCAACATCCCCGCCAACATGAGCGAGAAGGTGACGGGCAAGAACGTCATCACCTTCGACCTGGAGGAGAAGACGGATGTCATCCTGGACTTCCAGGGAGGATTCAACGGGACCTGCTATGTGATCAGCGGCAAGAGAGCCAAGCGCCGCCAGGCTGTGGCCACCTACCAGAACGAGCATATCGTCATCCCGATGAAGTACCTGCAGGAGGGCACCAACAAGGTGGAACTGAGCTTCACCTGTCTGGACAAGGCGCTCAACCGCCATCAGGACTATATGTACACCCTGTTCGTTCCCGACCATGCCCGTTCGGCCTATCCCTGCTTCGACCAGCCTGACCTCAGGGCCAGATACCTCACCGAGATCAATGCCCCGAAGGGCTGGAAGACCATCACCAGCGACGGCTGCTGCCCCCTGCCCACCTACCTCTACTCGTTTGCGGCAGGCAACTTCTTCGAGAAGACCGGCACCCGTGACGGCAGGGTGATGCGTGCCCTCTACCGAGAGACCGACCCGGAGAAGGTGGCACAGCTCGACAGGGTGTTCGACGAGGCTGCCCAGGCCCTGAAATGGATGGAGGGCTACACGGGGATTGCCAACCCCTTTGCCGACAAGTACGGCATCCTGATCCTGCCAGGCTACCAGTTCGGCGGCATGGAGCATCCGGGAGCCATCCACCTGAACGACCGGAGGATATTCCTCGACAAGAACGCCACGCAGGAAGAGCTGCTGAGCCGTTCGGAGCTGATTGCCCACGAGACGGCACACCTCTGGTTTGGCGACCTCGTAGCCATGAAATGGTTTGAGGACGTCTGGGCCAAGGAGGTGTTTGCCAACTTCATGGCCTCGAAGATCACCCGCCGCCAGTACAACAAGGTGGACCACGACCTGAACTTCATCAAGACCTACCAGGCCAAGGCCATCGCCATCGACCGTACCGAGGGCACCCACCCCATCGCACAGGAGCTGCAGAACATCAACCACGCCAGCCTGCTCTACGACAATATCATCTACGACAAGGCACCCGTGATGATGCGGATGCTGGAGGACATGATGGAAGCCCCTGTGATGCAGAGAGGGCTGCAGGCCTATCTGGCCGACAATGCCTACGACAACGCCTCGTGGGACGACCTCATCAAGGCACTGGAAAAAGTGGCTCCGACACTCGGCATACGCCAGTTCAGCGACGTGTGGGTGAAGCAGAAGGGCATGCCCGTGATCAACACTACCTACAGGGACGGACAGATCATCGTGACGCAGACCGACCCCTACAGACGTGGCATCTGCTGGCCGCAGAAGTTCCAGATCAAGCTGATCTACGACCTGGGTACCAGCCGCACGCTGACGGTGGACATGGACAGGCCCGTCGTGACCTTCAACGTGGTGAGGAAGCCCGACTTCATCATCCCCAACTACAACGGCAGGGGCTACGGCTACTTCACCCTCGACGACGAGTACACCCAGAAAATGCCCCTGCGACTGCTGACCACCCGCAGCGACCTGAACCGCTACGCCCTGTTGCTGACGATCCACGACAACTACCTGCGCGGAAAGGTCAACCCCTCGTACTTCGGTGAGCTCTACCGCATGATGTCGAAGGAGAAGAACCCGCTGATCATGTCGACAGCCATCGACCACATGTTCAAGATTGCCTCGGACATGACGATGGAACAGCGCAAGACCCTCGAGCTCTGTATGATGGACCTGCTTGACGAGAACCGTTCCAAGGAATGCCGCCTGCTCATCATCCGCAAGCTGGCTGCCAATGCCGTGTCGCCCGAGGTGCTCGAAAAGATCAGCAAGCTGCTGAATGCCCACAGCGACCCTGCCTTCAACGAACACGACTATATGGAGATGGCCTATCACCTCGCCATCATGTATCCTGACCAGCGGGAGGACATCCTCAGCAAGGAGCGTGCATACCTCAAGACCGAGGAGCTGAGGAATGAGTTCGACTACGTCAGCCGTGCTTGCGACCCGAATGCAGAGGCCCGCACGAAAGTGTTCAACTCACTGCTCGAACCCGAGAACCGCCAACATGAGCCCTGGGCACTCCACCTGCTGCGATTGCTGAACACGGACATCTATGAGCCACACAGCAACCTCTATATCTCGTCGAGCCTGAAGTCGTTGCCCTATATCCAGACGACCAGCGACATCTTCTTCCCCGCCAACTGGATGAAGAACCTGCTGGCAGGCCACAAGAGCGAGGAGGCAAGGCAGATGATCGAGCGGTTCCTGAAGAGCGACAAGACCCTCTCGGACAACCTCAAGAACAAGGTGCTCGACGCTGCGTGGGTGCTCATGAAGCAGGAGCCTTATCAGGAGAAAATCAAGGCCAAGGTCGTGAATAACAGCAAATCGACTGTCATGCAGAAAACATCAACGAATACATCAACGAAAAACAATAATAAGAAGAAAAAATGATACGTTTCTTTCAGACACCACAAAAATCGGTGATCGCCACGGAAGCCGATCACGCACTGAGTGAACAGGAAATCAAGGAATTATGCTGGCTCTACGGAGAGGCTGCCTTGCTCGATGCAGAGCAGTTGGAGGGCCACTACGTCGGTCCGCGACGCGAGATGGTGACCCCGTGGTCGACCAATGCCGTAGAGATCACGCAGAACATGGGCCTCAAGGGCATCAGCCGCATTGAGGAGTATTTCCCCATCGACGATTCGCAACTGACAAGTGACAACCAGGTTCCCGAGGAGGCATACGACCCGATGCTGCAACGTGCCTATAACGGGCTGAACCAGGGCATCTTCACCATCAACATCAAGCCCGAACCCATCAAGTATGTGGACAATCTGGAGGAATACAACGAACAGGAGGGTCTGGCCCTCTCGCCTGAGGAGATCGAGTACCTGCACGGACTGGAGAAGCAGAACGGCCGTCCGCTGACGGACTCTGAGATCTTCGGCTTCGCACAGATCAATTCGGAGCACTGCCGACATAAGATCTTCGGCGGCACCTTTATCATCGACGGCAAGGAGATGGAGTCGAGCCTCTTCGCGATGATCAAGAAGACCACGCAGGAGAACCCCAACAAGATTCTTTCGGCATATAAAGACAACGTCGCTTTCGCACAGGGGCCAATCGTGGAGCAGTTTGCCCCGAAGGACCAGAGCACCTCGGACTATTTCCAGGTGAAGGATATCGAAAGCGTGATCTCGCTGAAGGCCGAGACGCACAACTTCCCCACCACCGTAGAGCCTTTCAACGGTGCTGCCACTGGTACGGGCGGTGAGATCCGCGACCGTATGGGTGGTGGCGTAGGTTCATGGCCGATTGCCGGTACGGCTGTCTACATGACGGCGTATCCCCGCCTGGACGGAGGGCGCGACTGGGAGGATATTCTGCCTGTGCGCCAGTGGCTGTACCAGACACCACAGCAGATTCTGACCAAAGCCTCTAACGGTGCCTCTGACTTCGGAAACAAGTTCGGTCAGCCGCTCATCTGCGGTTCTGTACTCACCTTCGAGCATCAGGAGGGCCCTGCATGTGGCTGTGACACAGCCACTAACTCGACGAAGTATGCCTACGACAAGGTGATTATGCTGGCCGGTGGCGTAGGTTACGGCACCAAGCGCGACTGTCTGAAAAAGGAGCCCCAGAAAGGTAACAAGGTGGTGGTCGTCGGTGGTGATAACTATCGTATCGGACTTGGTGGCGGCAGTGTGTCCTCTGTTGATACGGGCCGCTATTCGAACGGTATCGAGCTGAATGCCGTGCAGCGTGCCAACCCTGAGATGCAGAAGCGTGCCTATAACCTGGTTCGTGCGCTCTGCGAGGAGGATGTGAACCCCGTTGTCTCTATCCACGACCACGGATCGGCAGGTCACCTGAACTGTCTGTCGGAACTCGTTGAGGAGTGTGGTGGCGAGATCGATATGACCAAACTGCCTATTGGCGACAAGACCCTCTCAAGCAAGGAGATCATTGCCAACGAGAGCCAGGAGCGCATGGGCTTGCTCATCGACGAGAAGCACATCGAGCATGTACGTAAGATTGCCGAGCGCGAGCGTGCCCCACTGTATGTAGTCGGTGAGACCACTGGCGATGCCCACTTCTCGTTCAAGCAGGGCGACGGTGTGAAGCCCTTCGACCTCGACGTGGCTCAGATGTTCGGTCACTCGCCGAAGACCATCATGAAGGATAACACGGTGGAGCGTCACTATGAAAACGTCACTTATTCACAAGATAAGATCGAGGAATACCTGGAGCGTGTGCTCCAGCTGGAGGCTGTGGCTTGTAAAGACTGGCTGACGAACAAGGTTGACCGCTCGGTGACAGGAAAGATTGCCCGTCAGCAGTGTCAGGGTGAGATCCAACTGCCTTTGAGCGACTGTGGTGTCGTGGCCCTCGACTATCGTGGCGTGAAGGGTATCGCTACAGCCCTCGGACATGCGCCTCAGGCCGGTCTGGCTGATCCTGCTGCCGGAAGTGTACTCTCTGTAGCCGAGGCTCTGACGAATATCGTCTGGGCTCCATTGGCTGAGGGTATGGATTCGCTGAGCCTGAGTGCTAACTGGATGTGGCCCTGCCGCTCTCAGGAGGGTGAGGATGCCCGTCTGTATGCCGGTGTGAAGGCACTGAGCGATTTCTGCTGCGACCTGCATATCAACGTGCCGACGGGTAAGGACTCGCTGTCATTAAGCCAGCAGTATCCCAACGGTGAGAAGATCATCTCTCCGGGAACCGTCATCGTCAGCGCCGGCGGAGAGGTGTCGGATATCAAGAAGGTGGTAAGCCCTGTCCTCGTCAACGACAAGAATGCCTCGATTTATCATATCGACTTCAGCTTCGACGAGCAGCGCCTCGGCGGTTCTGCCTTTGCCCAGAGTCTGGGAAAGGTGGGCGACGATGTACCTACGGTGAAGAACGCAGAGTACTTTGCCGACGCCTTCATGGCTGTGCAGCAGATGATTGAGAAGGGTTGGATCATGGCTGGTCACGATATCTCGGCCGGTGGTCTGATCACAACATTGCTCGAGATGTGTTTCGCCAATACCAAGGGCGGCATGCATATCAACCTGCACGACATCTGCACTGATGGCGACGTAGTTAAGACTCTGTTCGCAGAGAATCCTGGTGTAGTTGTTGAGATTAGCGACGAGTACAAGCAGGACTTCAAGGACTTCATGGAGGAGCTGGGTGTTGGCTTCGCCAAGATCGGTTATCCTGTTGAGGATGCTCGTACCATCGAGATTGTTTATCCTAGTATTTCTAGTTCTTCTAGTGAGACTAGTTCTATTTGCTTCGACATCGACGCCCTGCGCGACGTGTGGTATAAGACCTCATACCTGCTGGATCGCAAGCAGAGCTTCAACGGCAAGGCCAAAGAGCGCTTCGAGAACTACAAGCAGCAGCCCATCGAGATGAAGTTCAACAAGGACTTCACGGGCACCCTCGCTCAATACGGTCTCAACCCTCGCCGTTCAGTAGGTTCTTCGCAGAGCGAAGCGGCAAAGCCGAGCGGCTGTGCCACGGCAACAGACAATACGCCAAAGGCCGCCATCATCCGTGAGAAGGGTACGAACGGTGAGCGCGAGATGGCCTACTGTCTCTATCTGGCCGGCTTCGACGTGAAGGACGTGATGATGACCGACCTGATTACGGGTCGTGAGACGCTTGAGGATATCAACATGATCGTCTTCTGCGGTGGTTTCTCCAACTCCGACGTGCTTGGAAGTGCGAAGGGTTGGGCTGGTGCCTTCCTCTTCAACCCCAAGGCCAAGGAGGCCCTCGACAAGTTCTATGCCCGCAAGGACACTCTTTCACTGGGAATCTGTAACGGTTGCCAGCTGATGGTGGAGCTCGGTCTCACTGGCGCTAAGGGTGCCAAGATGCTGCATAACGACTCGCATAAGTTCGAGAGTGAGTTTATCACTCTCAGCATCCCAAAGAACAACAGCGTGATGTTCGGCTCGCTGAGCGGTAACAAGCTTGGTCTGTGGGTGGCCCACGGAGAGGGTAAGTTCCATTTGCCTGAGGCAGAGAGCGAGTACAACGTGATTGCCAAGTACAACTACCACGGCTATCCCGCTAATCCTAACGGCTCCGACTACAACGTTGCAGGTATCTGCTCTGAGGACGGTCGTCATCTCTGTATGATGCCTCACCTAGAGCGTGCCATCTTCCCCTGGCAGAACGCCTGGTATCCCGCCAATCGCAAGAACGACGAGGTGACGCCTTGGATTGAGGCCTTCGTGAATGCACGCATGTGGGTTGAGAAATGCACAATGCACAATGCATAATGCACAATTAAAGCGCAGCCAACTGTGAATTGTGAATTATGAATTGTGAATTGTTTACAACTTTCTTTAGGATTGGCATATTCACCATCGGTGGTGGATATGCCATGATACCTTTGATAGAGGAAGAGGTGGTGAACAAAAAGCAGTGGGTGTCGAAGGACGAGATGCTCGACCTGATTGCCATTGCCCAGAGTTGTCCTGGTGTCTTCGCCATCAACATCGCCACCTTCATCGGCTACAAGCTTCGTAAGACGAAAGGTGCCATCACTACGACCCTCGGCACGGCCCTGCCCTCGTTCCTAATCATCCTCGCCATCGCCATCTTCTTCAAGCAGTTTGAGGACAACAAGGTGGTGGCGGCCATCTTCCGAGGCATTCGCCCTGCAGTCGTTGCCCTTATCGCCGTCCCCACGTTCCGCCTGGGACAGCGTGCGAAACTGAACAAGTTCACCATCTGGATTCCCATCGTCTGTGCCCTCGCCATCTGGGCGCTCGGTGTTTCACCTATTTATATTATAATAATAGCCGCCATTGGCGGATATATTTATGGTAAGATAAAACACAAAGACACAGAGATACAGAGGTCAGATTTGGAGCCTCAAAAATAAAAAAACTCTGTGCCTCTGTGTCTCTGTGTTAATTGATAAGGTATGATATATTTAAGTCTGTTTATCACATTCTTTAAGATAGGCCTTTTCGGCTTTGGCGGGGGCTATGGCATGCTCTCGCTCATCCAGCACGAGACAGTGGAATCACATCACTGGCTCTCGACGGCCGAGTTCACCGATATCGTCGCCATTTCGCAGATGACTCCTGGTCCCATCGGCATCAACAGTGCCACCTACTGCGGCTATACTGCCATCCAGAATGCAGGCTACGGGCACTCGATGGCCTGCCTCGGCTCAGCTACTGCCACCTTCGCCCTGGTACTGCCCTCACTGATACTGATGATACTGATTAGCCGGATGTTCATGAAGTATATGAACACCCCGCTGGTGCAGTCGGTCTTCAAGGGGTTGCGCCCTGCCGTCGTAGGACTGCTTGCCGCTGCCACCCTGCTGCTCTGCAATAAGGAGAACTTCTCCACCCCCTACGAGAATCCCTGGCAGTTCTTCATCAGTTGTGCCCTCCTCGCAGCCACCGCCTTCGGTACTGGCTATCTGAAGATCAATCCTATCCGTATGATCTGCTACGCAGGCTTTGCCGGACTGCTCCTACTCTATTAATTTTAACTGTATGAACTATTACAAAGTAGCAGGACACATTTTCAGCGTCAGTGGCAAGGATAAAGACCTTGAGCTGATGACCAACTATGAACCGTTCGTCTGCCATCCTGTCGAGACGGAGGAGGTTGCCTTTGCGCTGACTATCGGCACAGGAGAGGCACCTGTCTATAGCGAGGAACTGAAGCAGGAGGACGAAGGGCAGGAAATAGCCTGTGGACATACCGTCCAGGGCGAGCCCGTCTTCGAATACAGCTGGTGGAACGAAAAGGCCGGGTGGCTTGTCTGTACTCCCGACTACCGAGAGGGACGGCTGATGGTGACAGACCATCATCGGAAGATGGCCATCGACAATGCACTGATGGTGATGTTTGCCCTTGCGACAGCTGACAAGGGAACAGCACTCTTCCATGCCGCCACTGTGAGCCATGAGGGCAATGCCTATATGTTCCTTGGCAAGAGCGGCACGGGCAAGAGCACGCATGCCAGACTGTGGCTGAAGTTTATTGAGGGGACAAAGCTGATCAACGACGACAATCCTGTGGTGAGAGTAGGAGACAACGGTGCAGCCACCGTCTACGGTTCGCCGTGGAGCGGAAAGACACCATGTTACAGGAACGTGAGTTACCCGCTGGGCGGCATCGTCCTGCTAAGTCAGGCTCCGTATAACAAGATCACCCCGTTGAGCGGTATCAAGGCCTACGCCGCCCTCGTGCCGAGCATCAGCGGCAAACGGTGGGACGAACGTATCGCCGACGGTCTGCACCAGACGGAGAACACGCTGGCGGAGACGGTGCCCGTATGGCATCTGGCCTGTCTGCCCGATGAGGAGGCGGCAAAGGTGTGCTTTGAAAAAGTTAGAAGGTGAATTTTGAATTGAATAAAAGATATGAAGATTAAGAAGGGATTTGTACTGCGCAAGGTGTGCGGTGAGAACGTGATCATGGGTGAAGGGCTCGGTGCCATCGACTTCGGCAAGCTGCTTTCACTCAACGAGAGTGCTGCCTGGCTCTGGGAGCAGGCCACGGAAATGGGAGAGTTCACCATCGAGTCGCTGGCCGAACGGCTATGTGAGACTTATGATGTCACTCCCGAGAATGCCCGCCAGGATGTGGCGGAAATCCTCGGACAGTGGCAGGAAGTCGACGTTGTGGAATAACCTCTTCGGTTATTTATTCTTAATCACTGCTACGCAGGCAGAGGCGATGAGGAAGCTGACACCAGCCACAATCATCATCGTAGACTGATGATGACCGACTAACGACAAGATAACACCTCCACAAAGGGCAGCCACAATCTGCGGAATGCAGATGGTGCCGTTGAACAATCCCAGATAGGCTCCCATGTGACCATAGCCCTGAAGGGCGTTCGTAACAAAGGTAAACGGCATCGCCAACATGGCGGCCCAGGCACAGCCGATCATCAGGAAGGGGACGAACTGCAGGTACTGGTCGTGGATGTAAGGCACCATGCAGAAACCGATGGCACCGATGACCAGACTGACGGAATAGGCCAGTTTCGTATTCTTGAACTGAGGCAGCAAGGCAGCCCAGATGACGGAGCCCACAGCCTGAACGGCGAAGAGGATGCCCGTCCAGTTGCCTGCTTCCTGGAAGGCCTCACTCGAAGCATCAGTGGTATTCCACACCACTTCGGCAATAGAGCCTGTGGTATAGTTCCACATGTAGAGCATGGCAGCCCAGGAGAAGAACTGCACAAGACCGACCTTCCAGAAGGTGGAGGGTGCATTCTTCAGCAGCGTTATCCAGTTGGCACTCTCTTCCTTCTCATCCGATACCGGATTATACTTAGCATAGTCCTGAGGATTCCACTCCTTCACTTTCGAAGTGGTGTAGATGACACAGAGTATCAGGATGGCAGCACCGATATAGAACGACCAGATGACCGAATCGGGCACGACACCCTTCTCAGCGACATTGCTGATACCGATGAAGGTAAAGACAAACGGGAACACATAGCCCATCACCGAACCGGCATTGCAGAGGAACGACTGGATGGAGTAGGCCTTGGCCTTCTGCTTCTCGTTGACCATGTCGCCCACCAGCATCTTAAACGGCTGCATGGCCATGTTGATACTCGTATCGAGGAACATCAGGGCAATCAGTCCGAAGATCATGGCTGCACTGATGGTCAGTCCGAGCGATCCTGAGTTAGGCAACAGACACATCACGAGTACGGCCACGGCAGCTCCTATAAATAAATAAGGTATACGACGGCCAAAGCGTGTCCAGGTCTTGTCACTCAGCGTTCCGACAATCGGTTGCACAAGGATACCCATCAATGGTGGGAGAATCCAGAAATAACTCAAGTTGTGCGGATCGGCCCCTAACGTCGCAAAAATACGCGAGATGTTGGCACTCTGTAAGGCGTAGGCGATCTGCACGCCGAAGAATCCGAAACTCAGATTCCACAATTTCCAAAACGAAAGATCAGGTTTTGTCTTAACTTCATAATCCATAGTTCACAATTCTTTATTTTATCATTCTCTTTCTGTATTCTTCACTATAGAAGTCATGAATTATCTCGTAGTGCCACGGATGACCAAGTGGGTGCGTACGACACGCTTCTCCACTTTCTCCATCGGAGAGAGGCCCTCCACCTTGTCCATCAGGATCTCGGCAGCCTCCTCGCCTACCCGATGTCCTCGCTGCTCCACCGTCGTCAGCATCGGATCACACGACACAGCACGCTGTCCGTTGGTAAAGCCGCATATAGACACTTCCTCCGGCACACGAATGCCAGCATGCTTCACGGTATAGAGAATGCCGATAGCCGTGTCGTCATTCACTGCGAAATAGCCGTCAGGCGGGTTGTCGAGAGCCATCAGCTTCGGCGTAACGATTTCAGCATCGGCACGATTGTCGCAGACACAGATAATCTCATCATCCACTACTAAACCATGTTTCAGCAGTGCATCCTTGTAGCCGTTAAACCGGTTCTTGGAAATCTCCAGCTGTAGCGGACCGCCATAGAACGCAATACGCCTGCATCCCGTCTCTATCAGATGGTTCACGGCATTGTAGGCACCCATATAGTCGTCGACGACGACACGGCTGGCATTTACCCCCGTACATATCCGGTCATAGAACACCATCGGGATGCCTGCATCCAACAGTTTCTGGTAATGATCATAATTTTTCGTATCTTTGGCCTGCGACACGATGACACCACAGACCTTATAGCGATGGAAATTCTCACAGATACGGGCCTCACGCTCATACTGTTCCCCACTCAGGGCCACCATGATACGATACCCACGGGCATCTGCAGCCTCCTCGATTCCCGTCAGGATGGAAGAAAAATAATAATGGGTGAACTCCGGCACGATGACGCCAATCAACCGCTGAGGCATCACCCTGCTGTGGCGCAAGGCCTCACCGATAGCATTGGGATAGAAGTTGTGTTCACGGGCATACTGCTGAATCGCCTTCCGCCGTTCCTCACTAATACGGGGCGAGTCTTTCAGCGCTCGTGACACCGTCGCGACGGAGATGCCAAACTCCCGAGCGATGTCCTTCATTGTCATTGGGGCTTTATCGTCCATCTCTGTATTCAGCTATTCACGATGCAAAGATAGTAAAAACTTTCTAAACTCAAAATGATAATACATATTTTATCTGCGCACGCGCACATGCAAACGTTTGCACAATGCTTTTGAAATTTTTTATGATAAAAAAGAACAACATATGAAAAAGAAAACTAACTTTGCAGCATGAAAGTTGACAAACATCGACTTATCATCAATAAAACCAAAAGCTCGACAGGCGACAAACAATATAACATATAACAAATTAACTCTAATTAAATGTAATGATGAAGCAGGTAAACATTCAATTTCCGCTTAGGATGCTTGGCCTTATTTTAGGGCTGTTCCTATCGGTAAGTGCCTTTGCTCAGATTGAGGTTAAAGGCCATGTGAAAGATGCTACAGGCGAACCCATTATCGGCGCTACAGTACGCGTTGACGGCACACAGACCGCCACCGTGTCTGATTTCGACGGTAATTTCGTGCTGAAAGCTAATGAGGGTGCTACAATCACTATCTCTTACGTGGGTTATCAGAACGCCACGGTGAAGGCTGCACCCAATGTGAATGTCACACTCGTTGATGATGAGACAGTCCTTCAGGACGTCGTCGTCATTGGTTACGGTACTGTCCGTAAGAGCGATGCTACAGGTTCGGTGATGTCGGTTGAGGCCGACCAGCTGAACAAGGGTCTTGCCACTTCTCCAGCCGACCTGCTGCAGGGTAAGACTCCTGGTGTACAGATTACGACCAATGGTGGTGCTCCTGGTGCAGGATCAACGATCCGTATCCGTGGTGGTTCATCACTGTCTGCATCCAACGACCCTCTGATCGTTATCGATGGTCTGCCCATCAGCTCGACAGGTATCTCTGGCGGTGATGTGCTGAACACCATCAACCCGAACGACATCGAAAGTTTCTCTATCCTGAAGGATGCCTCTGCTACCGCTATCTATGGTAGCCGTGCTTCTAACGGTGTGATCCTGATTACCACCAAGAAAGGTAAGGCAGGAGCAAAGCCCCGTATCAATGTGGATATGAGCGGTACCTTCAAGACCGTTGCCAAGAAGGTCGACGTGCTGAGTGCCAGTGCATTCCGCGAGTTCTTCATGGCCAACTACGGCGATAACGAAGGTGCAGTTGCTGCTTTGGGTAATTCCAACACCAACTGGCAGGATGAGATCTACCAGACCGCTTTTGCTGAGGAAATCAATGCCAGCGTGACGGGCGGTTATGTTTCTGGTAACAAGGCCTTCAAGATGCCTTACCGCATCAGTGCAGGTTTCCTGAATAACGACGGTACACTAAAGACCAGTAACATGAGCCGTGGAACCGTTGGTTTCAACCTGACTCCGACTCTGCTCAACGACCGTCTGACCATCAACCTGAACGGTAAGGGCGTGTTCACACACAACCAATTTGCCGACGAGGGTGCTATCGGTGCCGCTGTGCAGTACGATCCTCTGAAGCCTGTCGACAGCAAATGGATGAGCAACGGCGCTCCCAACACCATGTCAACGCTGAACCCCGTTGCCATGCTTAATGAGCAAGACAAGAACTCTTATATCCGCCGATTTGTGGGTAATGCCCAGTTCGACTACAAGTTCAAGTTCCTCGACGGTCTCCGTGCCAACCTGAACCTTGGTATCGACTTCTCCACCACCTCTGGCTGGAATGAGACACTCCAAGGCAGTGAGGTCTCTTATCACGACAAGACCCAGAACGGTACCGGTCTTTGGGAGAACTACACCCAGATGCGCCGTGACCAGACGCTGGAGTTCTACCTGGCATACGCCAAGGAGTTGAAGCAGATCAACAGCCGCTTCGACGTCCTCGCCGGTTACAGCTGGCAGCACTTCTACAACAAGACCACCAGCTACAAGAAGGCCAACGACGGCAGCAACTTAGAATATCCCACGACCCCGCTCTTCAAGACAGAAAGCTATCTCGTGTCATTCTACGGCCGTCTGAACTATACGTTCATGGACCGTTACCTCTTCACCTTCACTCTGCGTGACGATGGTACCTCTCGTTTCCAGAACAACAAGTGGGGTCTCTTCCCCTCTGCTGCTCTCGCATGGCGCATCAATGAGGAGTCGTTCCTGAAGGATGTCGACTGGCTCTCGAACCTGAAGCTCCGTCTGGGCTATGGTATCACCGGTCAGCAGAACATCGGCCAAGGTGACTATCCCTCTATCCCCACTTACCACACCAACCAGGCCGGATCACTCTATATGTTCGGCAACGGCGTGATCACCCCGATCACTCCGAAGGGCTACGCTGCCCAGATCAAGTGGGAGGAGACCACAACCTATAACGTCGGTTTGGACTTCGGCTTTGCCCGCAACCGTGTCAACGGTAGCATCGATGTCTACAAGCGCGTCACCAACGACCTTCTGAACGAAGTGCCCGTGGCTTCTGGTACGAACCTCACCAACTATCTGCTGATGAACGTAGGTGACATGGAGAACAAGGGTATTGAGTTCGCTTTGAACGTTGTTCCCATCGAGAAGAAAGACCTCCGTTGGGAAATCGGCTTCAACATCGCTTACAACAAGAATAAGATCACTCGTCTGACTGCCAGCGACGATCCCACTTATCTGGGTGTCGAGACCGGCGGTATCTCAGGTGGTGTAGGTAACCATATCCAGATCCATCAGGTAGGCAACCCCATCAGCTCGTTCTTCGTATTCCAGCAGGTTTACGGTGAGGATGGCAAGCCACTCGAGGGCGTATATGTCGACCGCAACCATGACGGGCAGATCACTGACGACGACCGTTATATCTACTACAAGCCCGATGCAGACGTGAACATCGGCCTGAACACCGAGCTGAGCTACAAGAAGTGGACGCTCTCAGCATCGTTCCGTTCAAGCCTTGGAAACTATGTATATAACAATGTGGCCTCCAACAATGAGATGAAGGCCGACATGTGGACCAACAACTTCATCTGTAACCGTGTGTCTACTGCGCCTTACTCCAACTTTGCACAGGCTCAGTACCGTAGCGACTACTATGTCCAGAACGCTTCCTTCCTGAAGCTCGATAAGATTACATTGGCTTACAACCTTGCTTCTTGGGTACGTCTGAACCTCACCGCTCAGAACGTCTTCACCATCACCAACTACGACGGTGTCGATCCTGAAGTTGCAGGTGGTATCGACAACAACATGTATCCCCGCTCACGCAACTTTATCTTAGGTGCAAGCTTTAACTTTTAATTAATAGGAGGACAAGAATATGAAATTCAATATAAAGAAAAACGGAATTTATAGCTTTGCCTTTGCTGCCGCCGTGTCGCTGACATCATGCGTGGGCGATCTGGACGTAACGCCTATCGACCCCAATCTCGACACACCGGAGAATGTACTTACAGGTACAGAATCATACAATCAATTGCTGGCAAAGTGCTACTCGGGACTGTCTGTCAGTTCTCCCGACGGTAGCGGTGGTGATCCCGACATCAAGGGTATCGACGGTGGCTTCGGCCAGTACCTGCGCGCCCTGTTCAACCTGCAGGAGCTGCCTACTGACGAGGCAGTGATCGGCTGGAACGACCAGACGCTGAAAGACCTTCACGGACTGCAGTGGACATCGTCTGACGTATTCGTCAGCGCTTGCTACAGCCGCGTGTTCTATCAGATCTCTCTCTGCAATGAGGTGATCCGCCAGATTGACAAGGCTTCTAATGCCAGTGATGCAATTATGCAGCAGTATCGTGCCGAGGCTCGTGCCGTCCGTGGTCTGAGCTATCTCCACGCCATCGATATGTTCGGTAACATACCCTTCACCGATGAGACTTCTGAGGTTGGCGGTGCCAATCCTCAGCAGATAAGCCGTGCCGAGCTCTTCAATTGGTTGGTAAAGGATATGGAAGAAACTGCAGAGATTCTGCCTGCTGATCCCGAGAAGTATCGTGCCGGTAAGGGTCTTTGCTACATGATTCTGGCCAAGCTTTATCTGAATGCAGGCGTCTACACTGGCACTCCTAACTATCAGAAGTGTGCTGAGTACTGCAATAAGGTCATCGGCCTGGGCTACAAGCTCGAGAGCGCTAACGACTACTGGAAGCTCTTCTGCGCTGACAACGACCAGTTCCTGGGCGTAGGTCACGAGATCATCTTCAGCGTCTATCAGGATCATATCAACACTCAGGCTTACGGTGGTACCACCTATATCATCAATGCCCAGGTTGGCGGTAACATGGCTTATGCCGACTACGGACTTGGTGGCAACGGTTGGGGCGGTCTGCGCGTAACCCCACAGTTTGTTGATAAGTTTGAGGATGGCGACCAGCGTGCTACATTCTTCACCAACGGTCAGAGCAAGGAGATCAAGGATATCGGCGACTTCTTCAGCGGTTATGCCTTCACGAAGTTCACCAACCTGAAAGCTGACGGCAGCGTGCTGGCTGATGCCAACTCGTTCCCCGACACCGACTTCGTGGTCTTCCGTCTGGGCGACGTCTATCTGATGCTCGCAGAGTGTGAGGTGGTTGGTGGTGTCAGCTGCGACGGTATCGCCAAGTTCAATGAAATCCGTAAACGTGCTGGTTTGAACCCCATCGCTGCACCCACGAAGAACGACATCCTCGACGAGCGTGCCTGTGAGCTGGCTTGGGAGTGCCACCGCCGTTCAGACCTCGTCCGCTTCGGCCTCCTGACATCGGGTGACTACCTCTGGTCGCACAAGGGTATGAACAGCAACGTAGGAACTCCTCACGCTGTGGATAGCAAGTACAACCTGTACCCGCTGGCATCCAGCGATGTGATTTCCAACAGGAACCTCACGCAGAACCCTGGTTATTAATAATTGATCATTGATAATTGAAAGATTGAAGATTATGAAAACAAAATATTTTAAGAGTGGTTTGCTGTTCGCAGCTTGCGCCATGCTGTTCGCAGCTTGCGATTCCGACCGCGACGACAATCCTGTACTCGGTCCGAATCATACAGCCAACACTTTCGTGATAAACCAGTCGCCTGTAGCAGATCAGTATATCCAGCTTTCTCCTGACAATACTGTGTACCTGACTTGGTCTCAGCCCAACTACGGCGTAAACACTGTGGTGAACTATAAGATTGAGGTTGGTCTTAATGGAAGTTGGGAACCTCTGGAAACCAGCTTTATCTCTTGTGAAGCAAATATCAGTGGCGAGGAGATTGCCAAGGCCATCTGTAAGCTCGACGGTTTCAAGACTGAGGACGATTACGTTGACATGGGCTTCCGCCAGATTGATATGCGTGTTACCGCAAACATCCAGACCACAGCTTCTGAGCTTGTTCCTGGTACCACTATCACATCAAATGTTGTCAGCTTCAACCACATGGCTGCTTACTGCAACATCCCGAGCAAGGCTACTCTGTGGGTAATCGGTAGCTGCTGCGGCTGGCCTGAGCCTTCTGCCGGTAACAAGTCCAAGCTTGTTGAGGGTAACTGGTTCATTATGGAAACCGAGATTGGCAGCGGCATCTACAATGGTACTGTCAATATGCCTGAGGGCGATCTCACCTTCCGCTTCTACGGTAAGCTCACCGGATGGGACGGCGGCGACTCTTATGGATTCCAGGTCGACGACGTGGCAACAGAATTTGCATTTGGTTCTGATGGTGTATTCAACGGCACTATCCTCAAGGGTAAGGGTTCTTACACCTTCCTCGGATTCCCTGGTGGCAATGTGGAACTTACTGTCAACTTGAACAAGGGTACCGTTAAGTTCGAGTGTAAGTAATTTCGTCAGTATGATAACGTAGTTTAATCAAATGAATAAGAAGATGAAAAAATTAGGTTTATATACAATGGCTCTTCTCAGCTTGGGACTCGTGGCCTGTAACCAGGACTTCGAGACGATATTCGAACCGCTGACTAACCCCCAGGAGAGCCTGCTTCAGATGAGCGACGTCAGTGCATCTGCAACTGCGCCATCTATTATCCGACTGGCAGACTATATTGATGAGGAAGCTGGAACAGACAAGTCAATCCCCATTGGTACAGTTAGTGTAAAGGAAGGCGCAATGCCTGCCAATACGATTCTCAAGGCACTGGTTGAATTCTCAAAGAACGCTGATTTCAGCGAGAGTATCACGCTCGATGCCAACAGCCTTGACGGTACCAACGAGATCAGCGTTAAGGCAAGCGAATTGCAGGATACATATTTCTACAATATCACCCGCAATCCTGCTGAGACTCCTCTTTACATCCGTACCATTCTCCACACGGTAACAGCCGGAACAGCCGAGGCCATCGTCGGCAAGCCTGGTGATAACTATTTTGCTCAGAGCTCTGTGAAGTTTATTCCGCTGAAGAAGGTTGTTATTGCGCAGAACTACTATCTTGTAGGTGGTCCGAATGATTGGTATAAGTCAGCTACTGAAAAGATGCTCAAGTTCGAGCATAGTGGTGCTGATGTTTACGAGGATCCTGTCTTCACGGTTACATTCGATGCAAGCAAGGATGGTGACACATGGTTCGCCATTGGCGACGATGCAGCATGCGAGGCCATCGGTAATAACGACTGGAGTAAGCTGCTGGGTATCGTAGGCGGTAACAACGAGGCCACATCTGGTCGTCTTGACTACAGATACAACATGGGTGCCGACAACTCATTCAAGGTTGCTGCAGGTACTGCCAAGAAGATCAAGGTGACGATAAACATGATGGACTACACCTTCACTGTGCAGGCTATCAACGTAGCAGACAACTACTATATCGTCGGCGGACTCGGAGACTGGTATGGAACTGCTTGTGACAAATCACAGAAGTTCTCTCACAGCAACGCAAGTATAGCTGAAGATCCTGTATTCACCTATGTATTCGAGGGTAACGGTGGCGACATCTGGTTCGCTATCGGTGATGACGAGGCATGCGATGCCATCGCTAACGACAATGACTGGTCTAAGCTCTTCGGCACGACATCAGGTAACGGTAACAATGGCCTTACTGGTTCGTTGGCTCGTCGTAGTGCACTTTCCGACGATGGCTCATTCAAGGTTGATGGTAGCGCTAAGTTCATCCGTGTTCAGATCAACATGGCCCAATTGACTTACACCATTACTCCTCTGAACTTTGCAGAGTACATCTGGGAGGCTGGTGTGAACAACAACTGGGGTTCTGATGCACAGCCACTCTACTGCGACGACGGTAACGGAACCTACAAGGGATTCTTCTATGCACAGGATGCCGACTGGTCTGGTGGCAAGGGAGCCTTCAAGTTCCAGAAGGAGTTCAACAACTGGGATGTAAACTATGGCTTCGGCAGTGGCGATGATGCATCTGGTACACTGGCTGAAGGTGGTGACAACATCATGGTAACTCCTAGTTTCTATTATGCCGAAATCGACCTTGCAGCTATGACCTACAAACTGACTCCTATTTCCACTATCGGTATCGTAGGTCCTGCTCAGGCTGGTGGCTGGGGTGAAGACACCGACATGACCTACAACCCGGAGACACGTGCTTGGGAGGCAACAATCGAACTGGCTGCCGACGAATTCAAGTTCCGTGCCAACGACGGTTGGGACATCAACTGGGGTGGTACAGAAGACAACCTGACCGGAGGTGGTCCGAACCTCAAGATTGCCGAGGCAGGCAAGTACTTCGTACAGCTCTTTGCAACCTGTGAGACGAAGTCATATTGCACGATTACAAAGAAGTAATCTGTAACCCATATTCATTCAGGCGAGCCGCTCACGACAACGGCTCGCTTGTTTTTTATGGTACATGCAACCGATTGCGCAATATAACCGGCATATTTCTAGCCGTTTGATGAACAACCAGACGGTTTTTCACGTATCTTTGCAGCAGATTTACAACAACAAATAACTAAAGGCGTATGAGAAGATTTTACTCCACACTGATATTCTGTCTGCTGGCTGCCACATCGATGGCACAAGGCTGGCCCGCGAACTACAAAGGCGTCATGCTGCAGGGCTTCTATTGGGACTCCTTCGATGATTCCAATTGGAAGATTCTCGAGAAACAGGCCGACGATCTGGCTGCAAGTTTCAGCCTGATCTGGATTCCCCAGAGCGGAAACTGTGGAGGAGTGTCGATGGGATACGACGACTTGTATTGGTTCTCTAACTATTCCAGTTCGTTTGGTAATATCGACCAGCTCCGTTCGATGATCAAGACCTTCAAGGACAAGGGGCTTGGAACCATTGCCGATGTGGTAGTCAATCACCGCAAAAATATTGGTGCAAACGGCTCTTGGGTTGATTTCCCTGTAGAGACTTACAATGGAGAGACCTACGAGATGCTGTCGACCGATATCTGTGGTAACGACGATGGCGGAAAGACGAAGACATGGGCCGGCCAGAATGGCTATACGCTGGGTAACAGTGATACTGGCGAAGGCTGGGACGGTATGCGCGACCTGGATCACAAGAGCGAGAATGTGCAGCGCATCGTGAAGGCTTATCTTAAGTTCTTGCTCAACGACCTGGGCTATGCCGGTTTCCGCTATGATATGGTGAAGGGCTATTCCGCATCCTACACCGGCATGTATAACGCCGACTCAAAGCCGGAGTTCTCAGTTGGAGAGTACTTCGACGGAGATGCTGCCAAAGTCCGTAACTGGATCGACGGCACAAAAGACAACGGCGCTGTCCAGAGTGCAGCTTTCGACTTCCCCTTCCGCTATGCCGTGCGAGATGCCATCAACCAGGGATGGTCCAAGTTGGGCACTCCTGGCATCATCGCCACTCAGGACTATCGCCGTTACAGCGTGACGTTCGTCGAGAACCACGACACGGAATACCGTTCAAGCGATGCGGCTCAGGATCCTATCAGGAAAGACACGCTTGCCGCAAATGCGTTTATGCTGGCAATGCCTGGCACACCTTGTGTCTTCCTGAAGCACTGGCAGGCCTATAAGCCCGAGATCAAGGCCATGATTGAGGCCAGAAAGCTGGCTGGCATTTCGAACACATCCGAGTATAAACGCTTCTTTGTAGGCAATCCCACCCAGACCAGCTCAGCCTATTATGGTAATACTGTCGACGACAAGCTGATTGTCGTAGTAGGCAACACCTCGAAAGCCGTTCCTGATGCAAGTCAGTGGACCGAGATTCTGTCGGGCTATCATTATGTCTATTATCTGGCCAATACGCTCGAGACGGCCTGGGCCGATCATGGCAGCGGCGACTTTGCCGAGGCTTTCGATGTGGTGCTGACAGCCGTTTCGGCCACAAGCGGTGCCAAGCTGGTCTATACCACCGACGGTTCAGCTCCCTCGGCTTCCAATGGAACCCAGGTCGAGACAGGTACTAAGGTCAAGATCGGGAAGACCACCACGCTGAAGGTCGGCTTGCTGATAGGCAGCACGGTCAGCGGCGTCATTACCCGCCAGTTCACCTATAAGGAGCCGGAGCCCGAGCCGGTCATAGAGATTCCCAGTTTCTGCAAGGTGAACGAGGGCGAGATCTGCGCCTTCTTCGAGGCTCCGACCACGTGGACAGATATCTATTGCTGGGCCTGGACTAACCAGCCTGCCGACAATTTCACTTATGCCAATAAGAACTGGCCAGGTGTGGCATGCACGCTTTTGGGCGAGGCAAAGAACGGCAATCAGGTGTGGAAATGGACATGGGACGGTACCAAGCAGAACAACTCATCAGCCACCCAGCCCGAACAGATCATCTTTAACAATAACGGCAGTGCGAAGACGGCCGACCTCGATTTCAAGAATGGCGGCTATTACACGAAGAACGGCCTGTTCGACGTTGTTGGCCCCACTGGCATCCGAACCGTCAATGCCGACGAGCAGGAGCTGATGAAGGTATATACCCTCGACGGACAACTGGTGCGCACGGTGAAGAATGGCAGCGGTGCCCTCAGCGGACTGGCCAAGGGCGTCTATATCGTAAACAAGAAGAAGTTCATAGTTAAATAATTAGTTAGAAGTTAGTGATGAAAAGAACCGTCTGGACTATATTCCAGGCGGTTCTTCGTTATTTGACATCTTTCGCGGCTACGGCACCCACCTTACATGGGGACTGGTCCTTCTGTGAGCAGCGACGCTGAAAGCCGTCGCGAATTACAGAGGCCCTGTCCCCCGTGTGAGGCCCCAGCGCATTAAGGATTGTCGTCACTGCCGGGGTTATCGTTGCTGCCCGGATTGTCGTTGTTACCTGAGCCGCTGCCAGATCCGCTGCCAAAGCCGCTACCGTTGCCCTCAGTGCCGCCACCGACAGCAGCAGCCTTGTCAGTCCAGCCCAGCTTGCCGTCCTTGTTCAGCTCTTCGCGAGTGTACTCGCCAATGGCCTGTGCCAGCAGCTTCAGGCTCAGCACGGCAGGACCCGTCTTGTCCGTCTTCTTCATCGTACCGATGCTGGCAGAGATGGTCTTGTCGGTGTCCTCGTCGTACAGCAATCATACGCATTCTAGTTTTGTTTTTGTATTGTCAAATACTTTGGCAATCATTGCGGGTCACCTTCCGCATCTCGGGAATATCGGAATTTGGCGCCCATTTATCCTTTATTTCCTTTGATAGTGCAAAGATAGCACTTTTTATATCGACTTTATGACTTATAAGGACTTATTCTGCCTTTTGTAGACTTATTTCTCAAATATTTTTCGTAACTTTGCAGCAACAAACAATCATGGCTGATACTCAATCCCGCTCTGCGCAGCCTGGCCGATCTTCCTCGCCGCACCTTCACCCCCGCCGAGGTGCAGCTCATCTACAGCCAGTTGGGCGATCCATAATCGGCGGGGCTTATTTGAAAATTAAATGCCATTTATTCAGAATAAGAGCCATTTGTCACGCAATAAGTGGCTCTTATTATACTACCGCAACGCACAAAGATCTTGGGATGTTGGGTTGTTGGGTATTTTGTTTTTTATATGTATCATATTTGCTCAAATATATTCGACAAATTCTTTAATCTATAATATAATTATAATTATATTATAGATTATATATTATATTGAATTTTTCGATCCAATATCAAACACATTGTTTTTCTAAAATACCCAAGATGCCAAAATCGCCAAAATCGCCAAGATCAACAAATATTGGGCTTGCTTCATAGCAAACCCTAAGATCAAAGGGACTGGTGATTGATCATTTAAGAACGGGGAATTAAAGACAAATTAAGGCATTTGAGTAGTTATTACGTGAGTATTTGATAGAAAAATCGACTAATAGTTGTATTTTTCAGAATAAGTTTGTATCTTTGCACGCAAAAGCGTGCTAAGATGCTTACGCTCGGTAAATGAAACCTGTTTCTTTGCTCTCGCTAAATCGCATCCTTGCAGCCAACAATAAAGATTTAAAACGATGTTGACGCCATATAAGATAAATGCCTATTGCGAGGAATTCAAGCCCGAGTGGGCTTGCGAAATGCCTGTAGGTTGTCCGCCAGAGGACGTATTAGTTCCCTGCGAGCATCCGTTTTTCCGCTTGGCTAGTCATATGGATTCTTATACGGCAGATGATTTCAAGTCTTACGCTGAGACTGATCCTCAAAGAAATTGGGGCGAAAAACTCCCATTGGCAGTGGGATTATCACCCATTGATAATGAGGCCAAAGCTCGTAAGAATTTGAAACTCCCTGTATTCCGCCAGTTCAAAGGCATCATAGCACTAACACTGAATCCAAGTGACGGTGTGGTGAAACAAACTGGTGTACATCTTTCCCACTACACTTGGTGGAGGACAAAATCGTTCCAAATGTCTAACTTAACAATGCTGCAGTTATGAGACCTCTTACACTGATTAATACGCTTGAATATTATGATGTGCCACAGATACTGGTGGCAGCCGATGCAACAGGCACCAACTACCTCTGCACTTTGTATAAGAATGATTCAGAGAGTGGTTATCTTTATCTGGGAGTGCAGATATCTGAACCTCGCTTGATGGCATTTATAGGTGGTCAGCTCGACCTTCGTGACGCATAAATTCATCCTGAAGTTGAGAATGCATTATATGTTGTTACTGCCAAACAGGAGATGTTGAGTGCAACAACGATTTTGCAACCACAAGACCTTACCGAGGACATGTTGCCAGAAGCAGGATATTACTACGATGCATCCGACTTGGCTGACGAGGCAGAACCTCAGACTGATACTTATCAGTTGGAAGTACCGGCTCACGACCGTATTACGTTCTCAACTCTTATCAGTCGCATGGGTTGGCGCGCGTTATCTTTACGTAATGTATTGAAAGGAAAAGCAGCTATTTTTTAACCCAAGCGACCAAAGGTCGAGCGGCCGCTTCGCTCGCAGAACCTTGTGCACTTTGTGTCACGAAATGCACATCCTCATTTCGTAGCTCCGCAATACTTGATGGCGAGCATCGTGAGATCGTCGCTCTGCTCGGCCTCGCCCACGAAGTCGTGGACGGCATCGGTCATCTGCTCAATCAGCGGCCGTGGCATCACGTCGGACTCGGACTCGAGCAGCTGATGCGCCACCTCGAAGACGCGCGATTCACCAAACTGCTGATGGCTGCCGTTCTCGGCCTCGGTCAGTCCGTCGGTGTAGAGGAAGATGACGGTGCCTGGAGCTATGTCGGTCTCCTGAATCTCATATTTCCAATCAGCCGTCACGCCTACGGGAATATGGGGTATGCAGGGCAGCAGGCTGGCCTGACGATCCTGAACCTGGATGAGCAGCGGCGCGTCGTGGCCTGCGTTACAGTACTGCAGATGGCCGGTCTTGAGATCAAGTGATCCGACCAGGAGGGTGACGAACATGCTCGAGTCGTTCTGGTCGGACAAGGCATTATTCATCTGCCTTACAATCTCGTCGGCAGCAGAGACATGCGTGGACACGATGCGGAACAGGCTCCTCGACACCGCCATGACCAACGAGGCCGGCACGCCCTTGCCCGAGACATCGCCCACACAGAAGAACAGCTTTTCGTCGTGGATATAGAAGTCGTAGAGGTCGCCGCCCACTTCCTTGGCAGGTGTCAGGCAACCATAGATCTCAATATCGTCGCGTTCAGGATAGGGCGGGAAGATCTTCGGCAGCATCGACATCTGGATGTCGCTGGCCACCTGTAACTCTCCCTCGATGCGGCCTTTCTGCTCGTTGACGCGCTTCAGCTCTTCCATCTGCCCGGCCAGCGAAGTCTGCATCACGGCAAAGGAATCGTGCAGCCGTTTCATCTCGTCGCGCGACTGGATATCGGGCAGAGAGGCCTGCAGGTTTCCCCGGGCGATCTCGTCAGCCGACTGTGCAAAGCGTGCCAGCGGCCGGGTGACGCGCTTCAGGGTCTGGCGACACACGAAGAACAGCACGAGCAGGCCAATCAGCATGACCGCAATGATAATCCAGGCGAACAACTTGGAACGGTAGAAAATCATCTTGTAGGGGATGACCGTAGCCATCGACCAGCCCGTACGCTCAATCGGTGCATAGTTGAGGATGAACTTGGTGCCGTCGCGGTACATGGTCCGCATGCCCGACTTGCCGGCGAGCATCTCCTGGCCTATCAGGTCGTCGATGCTGTCGGCCGTCTGATGCGCGTAGGTAAAGTAAGTCTCGTTCAGGATACGTTCGCGTAAGGGATGGGCGATGTAGGTTCCGCCCTTGCCGATGATATAGGTATAGGCGTGGTTATAGAAGAAGGAGGTATCGTTCTCTACCTCGGCCTGTATCTCCTCATCGTCCTTCACGTCAGTATCCAGGGCGCGCTGGTTGAAGTCAATATCACTGTTCCTAAGCAGTTCCGTCAGCCACTCCAACGACACGTCGGCCGTCAGGATCGCATACATCTTCCCGGATTTATCGTAGAGCGGACGCGAATAGGTGGTCATCATCTGCTCGCCGCCCCCGTGGTCGAAATAGGGCTCACTCCAGTGGTTTTTCTTCAGCATCTTGGGAATCAGATACCAGTCCATGTAATGATACTGGTAGTCCTTGGTGCCCAGCTGTTTGGTCTGCACCGTCGAGTCGATGTCGCGGTAGGCGTATGGTGAGAACTGCACGCCCTTCGAGGGATAGTAGTTGGGCTCGAAGGCTACCGTGGAGCCGATGATGGTGGGATTAAGCTCGAGCACGCGGCGCACGACATCGTACATCGCCTCGGGATTACCAAGCGAATGCTCCACCTCGGGGACTGTGTTCTCCACAGCCACCTCCACCGACACGAGGACGCTGTTGATATGCTTGTTGGCAATCTCCATGCGGCTCTGGGCATTCTCGGTGGAACCTACCAGCACAGCCGAAGAGCTCAATAAGGTGATGATCAGCGTCAGGATGGCGAAGACGATGATAACCGTCAGCATCACCCAGAGCGTCAGGCGTGCATAAAGTGAATGAAAAACGGGATGTAAGAAATGATGGTTCATGGTTGGGTAAGTTTTTGGTAAGTAATAAGCCGTCTGACGGCATGAAGAGAGGCACGGATGACAAACCACACGTGCATCAGGAAAGTCAGGGCACGGCCGTAATGCCGCTCCATCACCCGATATCGCTCCCACAGCGACTCACGGTGGTGGAGCGTCGTCTCGCCCTCCTCCGTATAGTCAGCCACCACCATCTTCAGGTTCAGCAGCGGCACATTCTCCTTGGCAGCGGCCTTCATCACCCGGATGCACCAGTCGACATCGGCTGAATAACGGTACTGCAGGTCGTAGGGTGTGGCAATGGCAAAATCGGTACGGGCGTAGAAAGCCTGATGGCACACGAGCATTCCCAGCCGGAACGACTTCCAGGAGAGATGCTCGGGCGGAGCCAGCCGCCGATGGTGCAAGAAGCGTCCTTCTCCGTCGACAATGTCCGTATCGCCATACAGCACAGCAGGATTCACACCGTCGGGATGAGTCCCATTGTGTAATTCCACCTTCTCAGCGATGCGACTGACGGTATCGGGGGCAGGCAGGAAGTCGCCGGCATTGAGAAAACAGACATAATCGCCATCGAGGCTTCGGAGCCCTTTATTCATGGCATCATAGATGCCCTTGTCGGGTTCCGACATCACCTGAATGCGGTGCCCGTTCCCAGCAGCGTTTGAGCGCTCGATATAGTCGTCCACCATCTGGAGCGTCCCGTCTGTCGAAGCCCCGTCGATAATCAGGTGAACAATATCCTCATAGTCCTGCGAGAGCACACTGTTCAACGTACGCTGCAAGACGGCAGCGGCATTATAGGTAATCGTGACGTAGGTGATGGTCATGGGAGTTGAGAATTTAGAGTTTATAATGCTTGAAGGCAAGTGCCTGCTGATAGACCTCGGCATAACGGAGTGCAACACTCTGCTGCGAGTAGTTCTGCACCACCTTGTGGACGGCATTCCGGCTCAACGACTCATAGTCAGCCTCCGTCAGGATCCATCTGACACCCCGCGCCAGGTCTTCGGCACTACGGTATTCTGCCACATAGCCGTTGCGCTTATGATCGATCTCCTCGGGAATGCCGCCCACCTTGAATCCTACGCAGGGCACTCCGCAGGCCATCGCCTCCATGATCGTATTAGGAAGATTCTCAGACAACGATGGCAGGACGAAGACGTCGGCTGCATGATACACATCGACGATACGCTGTTCGTCGTTGACATACCCCAGGGGATAGGCCTTCATCGGCAGCTGCTCGACCACTTCCTCCGCATGTCCGCCGAGGATCATCACCTCGCAGGGTGTCTGACACTTTGTGAGGTCAGCCAACTGCCGGCACGCCTCTATCAGATATGTCATGCCCTTGTTCTCAGTTGTCACCCGTTGCGAGGCAAACAGGATCAGCCGGCTGTCAGGCGGCAGCCCTAAGCGTTGTCTGGCTGCCAGCTTATCACCTTTTTTATATATATGCGTATCTATCGGGTTCGGAACGCTCGTTATCTTCTGTCCTTTCAGCAGGGCGCTTTTCTTCGCCTCAGACTCCAGCCAGCGGCTGCAGGCCACATAATAGATATTCTCTTCCTCAAGCATCTTCCATTTCTTCTGCCAGATAGTAGAGGAGAGATCGCTGGCAGAACCGTTGCCAGGCAACAACCTGCAGTTCTGGCAACGCGTCGTGAAGTTCCGACAGCCGAGCGTCACGTGACAGATAGCCGTTGCCGGCCAGATATCGTGCATGGTCCAGACCACCGGCTTCCCGCTACGCAGGATCTTACGGATACCATTAAGCGACAACATACCTTGGTTGATCCAGTGCAGATGAATGATGTCTGCCTCCTGAAACTCCCTCAGCTTCGTGATATCAGAACCGGTATTGGCAATATCCACCTCGAAAAGATGCCGACGCTGGAAATGCAGACGGCAGAACACGACAAAGCGTTCCCACAGGAAATGCCAGCGGAGCCTCGACGACTGCGGCAGTCCAACCACCGTCAGCGTGTCGGTCTCCTTGTCGCGCACCAGCATCTTCGCCTTCACACCATAATTATTAAGCGCGCGCATCAGACGGCTGGCGGCTATGGCAGCCCCACCCGAACGTTCACTTGTATTGACTATCAGTACTCTCATACTGCAAAGGTACAAATAAGTGATGAAATAACCAAGGAAAAATGTTAATTCAAAGCAAAAAAGGGCTATTTTTGGTTGTTATCGCGCACAAATCCTTGATTTATATCAAGAATAAAGGGCTTTTGTACACTTATTATGCAAAAAGTCTTGCAGGATTAAAAAATTCGCCGTACCTTTGCATCGTCAAAAGGTTAATAGATTGTTTTAGGTTAGTAGTAATATTTATAGTTTTAGGTTTTTAGTTATTGGTAAAAGAAAGTTTTCAGCTGTGGATAACAGGAGGTCGCTGCGAAGCTCCCTTTTAAACTTTCAAATTTTTGGCCCTGTTGGGCTGAAAATTTCTTTTAGAGAAAAGGATTTTTAGTTAAACATAGGCTTTTCTGATGCCACTGCTCGAGAGAGTAGTGGCATCTTTCTTATATTTGACCGCGCCCGCTTCCGCGGGCGGGGCAATGGGGATGACAGCTCGAGAGAGTAGTTATTGTTTCTCGATGAGGACGACGGCGTAGGCGGAGATGCCTTCCTCACGGCCAGTGAAGCCGAGTTTCTCAGTGGTGGTGGCCTTGATGGATATATCGTCCACATCGCAGCCGATAACCTGCGCCATACACTCCTTCATCTGAGGAATATGGGGATTCATCTTGGGGCGCTCTGCACAGATAGTGGCATCGATATTGACCAGACGGTAGCCTTTGGTGGCAATCAGTTCGATGGTCTTCTTCAGGATAATCTTGCTGTCCATACCATCTGTAAAGGCAGCTGTATCAGGGAAATGGTAGCCGATGTCGCGCATGTTCGCCGCACCAAGCAAGGCATCGCAGATGGCATGTAACAACACGTCGGCATCGCTGTGGCCCAGCAGTCCCTTACTGTGTTCAATCTTGATGCCGCCCATCCAGAGATCGCGGCCTTCCACTAACTGATGGACATCATAGCCCATTCCTACTCTAATCTTCATATTTTACCTTTTTACTTTTTTACCTTTTTACCTTTTGAACAGGTCCTTGATGCCATCCATATCGAAGGCAAGTGTGAAACGTAATGTCTGGTCGAGGGGATTGCTGCGAGCCGTGGAGATGACATAGCCCACGTCGAGCGAGAAAACGCTCATGCGGAAACCGCCGCCCACAGTGAAATATTTCAGGTTGCCCTTCGACTCACTCTGATGGTGATAGCCCGCACGCAGCGAGAACTGGTCGTGATAGACATACTCGGCTCCCACGCTCCACTGTATTTCCTCCAATTCCTCCTTGAAACCGCCAGGCGCATCGCTGAAACTCTTGAAGATACCGCTGATGGCACTGATGTCGCTATACTCACGACGCACACGATCCTGATAGTCGCTGTTCGACTCACCCTCCTCCTGCTTGGGCACCGTCGGCACAAGCAGCTTGTTAGCATCGGCCGTGATGGAGAAGCGGTTATATTCGTCAACCGGAATCATCAGTGAGGCACCAAGTCGCATGTTAGCCGGCAGGAACTGACTCTCCTCATCACCGTAATAGGAGATCTTACTACCGATATTCGACAGATTGAGTCCGAGTCCGAGCTGGCACTCACGGCTACCCAGCATCAGGTAGTTGTTATAATACATGGCCAGGTCAGCGGCAAAGGCCGATGCGGGCTTCGAATCCTCACTATAGTCATAGCGCAGGTCACTGTAGATCCAACGGATGGCAGCAGCCAGCGAGAACTTCTCACTGAGCATCATCGAATAGGCCACGTCGAGCGACATCTCATAGGGTTTCACCGTCATCCCGTCGTCGGCAAACACCTCACCTAACGAGAAATAGCGCAGTGAGCCCGAGATGGCCGAATAGTCACCAATACGGTAATAGCCAGCCAGATAGGCCAGATCGATATCGTTCACCAACTGACGCAGCCAGGGCGTATAGTTCAGCGCGATACCCGCACGACTGATACAGAAGGGATACTTGGCAGGATTCCAGTATTGCGAGTTCACATCAGGGTCGGTGGCCACTCCCACGTCACCCATACTGGCACCTCGGGCATCGGGTGCAATGGTCTGCGAGACGACGGCATGCTCCACTGGATTGAACATCGTGTTCTTATCGTCCTCAGCCAACGCCGAGAGAGGTAAAAAGGCAAAAAGGCAAAAAGGTATCATCTTTTTTACCCAACTACCTGCCTGATATACTTTATTCATTATTTCCATCTTATCTTTTTTTACTCCTTTACTTTCTTACCTTTTTACTTTTATATAACGTCATCGCACATCAATTATTGCTTAATACGATCAATTTAACGGTCTTTGAGGATCCGCCGTCAAGCTGGAAGCGACAGAGATAGACACCCGTCCGCATCCTGGAGCCTCCGTCTATGCACAAGTCCCAGTCGATGGTATAGGTATTGTCTGAGGCCACACCCTTTTCCGTATGCTGCCACAACTGGCGTCCGGAGAGGTCGAACACATCCATCGTGATGGAGATTTCACTGCCCACGCGGTCATGGGTCACTACAAACGACGTGCGCTCCGTAGCCGGGTTCTTGGTGCAGACCACATTGAAGTGGGCCGACTCCAGATCCTTCACCACAATGAACGCCAATTCAGATACGGAAGAGTTGTTCAGCACATCCCACGCACGGAAGAGCAGCCTGTGCTGTCCCTCAGTCAGTTCGGGAATACTGAAGCCCACCTTGCCGCTACGGTAGTCACCGAAGTCGTATGTGAAATAATCGTTCAGGTTATACGTCCTATTCATATCCCCGTCGATGATCAGCTCCAAGTCGTGGCCCACACTGTTGCCCGATGCATTAATGCCGCTGTCATCATAGAGATCTGCCATGAAATAGGGTGTGGCATTCACCTTGTCACCATTCGTGAAGGTCTTTGCGTTCAGATAGCAATAGACGCTGGGGCCGATGGAGTCAGTCTGTATCGTTCCGCTGCCATTCAGCACGAAACCGTCGTATTCGCCATGTGCCGTCACCGTCCTGTCTGTATTGACGGCATAGAGCGTTATCAGTCCGCTGCCGTCGGTATAGCTGATATCCTTCGGAACGGCAAAGGTCACATGGAACACACCGCCCACCACACTGTCGGAGCCGTTATAGAGCGTCTTCGTGCGGTCGGTATAGACAAAGGGATTCTCGGCCCCGTCCGACGAATCGTCATTCTGCTTGCAAGTGATCGTCTCCTCCGCATCCCTGACTGTAGCCGTCACCAAGCCATTGAACTGGCTGTCGGCAGTCAGCATTGTGCCGTCGGCAATATGTCCGCTTATCGTCGCCACCGTTCCTGCAGAGAGTTGGACACCTGCTCCGGCAGGCACGCCATTGATGCTGTCGACGACTACCGTCTGTCGGGGGCAGGCCAGCTTCAGTGCCGGATCGCCGAGCAGCGTGTACTGCAGTTTGTTGGGCGAAGTGTCGCTGCCCTGATTCACGAGTTCGCACTTGGCCAGTCTCACCGCCTCGCCGATGGTGCAATCCGGACTCAGCACATATTTCGAGAACGCAAGGTTCATCACCTCATTATAGCTGGCATAGACGGTACGCGTCGTACCGAAGAAGGCTACGCCCCCACCCCGCTTGTTGAGCATCACGGTCTCGCCGATATTCTCCTCCTGTCCATCGAAGGGCATAATGTCGCACGAGGCCGTCACCCAAAGGGGCAACTTCATAGAGGAAGCCTCGGCAAAGTCTGCCAGTTTCATGACGAGCTCATGCGAGAAGGCATAGGGTGCCCCGTGTCCGCAATAGTTCATCATCAGAGCCCCACTGGCCATCTGCTGCTTGATGAGCCTGGTCACATCAGGATAGCTGTAGCCTGTTGAAGAAGATGTACGCGTATAGGCGTCCCAGTAGATCTTCTTCATCTGGAAGCCTGAATAGTTCGTCTCTATCATCGTCGCCACCTTGTCGGCAGTGATCATGTGGGCATTGTTATTGCCATCGTCGCCCATCATGCAGATGGTGTTCTGCCAGGCACCGGCATAGTCGTTGTGGGCATAGCCGATGGTCTTGTCCACCAGGATTGTCGCATCCTCTAAGGTTCTTGCAGGGAAGCGTCCCACGGCCACGTCGGGCTTGCCCTGATAGGTATAGCCGGTGCTCACCGGCTGCTGTATCATTTCCTCATCGTCAAGCAGACAGAAGAAGTCGTCGCTGACAAAGCAGTTGGTGGCACTGAACGAGTTCTCGCTCTCAAAACAGAGCAGGAAGTCATCGGGGTCATAGCCGTTCCATTCCGAATAGTGCATGCGGTTGTCCCACACACCGTCGCCGAAGAGCAGCAGGTAGCGGGGCATGTCGGCCTCTGATTCTGCACGGTCATAGAGCATCTTCAGATATCTGCGGTAGGCTGTGGCATCGGGGGTGCCGCTTGAGAATTCGTTGTAGAGCTCGTCTGCCGGAACAATCCTCACCCGCAGTCCGTCTTGCTGCTCATGATGTGCCTTCAGTCGTTCTGCCTGTGCCAGCAGTTTCTGCGATGCGGAGATAATGATAATCATATCCGCAGCCTCATCGGCATGGTGGTCCTGGTTAGTGATCTGATACACATATTCAGGTTCTGGGAAGGTCGCTGTCTGGAAATCGGGCCGTGCATCAGGCGTCTCGTGGTAGAGGTCGAGATAGTCCAGCCGCACGTTGCCTCCCGAGGTCTGGGTGATGCGGACGGTATTCATTTCCTGCAGGTTATCTATCGGATACGTCCATATCTGCTCCTCGGCATGGGAATAGGCGTCGAGCTTCACATTCCTGGCTATCGTTCCAACCTGCGTGCCGTTCACCTCTACAGTCGCCTCGAAACTGCTGTCATAGGTCAGCGCCACAGCCAGTTTTCCAGAGGAGCCAGTGGCTGGAAGCGTATAGGCCTGCACCGCACCGATAGTGAAGAGCGTCTTGTCGTAGAGATTCCGACCTCCATGATACCAGGCATAGTCGTCCACTTCGTAGAGTGCATGATAATCGTCATGATGCGGATAATTTTGAGCAATAAAAGTCTCTTCGCTGACGGTAAGTGGCTCTTGTTCACCAGCCGTCAGGAAATAATAGCCATAGTCGGAATAAGGATTGCGCGTCCGCACCAAGGTGTCTCTTGTTTCCCACGTCACAGGCCCTACAGCATAAAAAAGCCGCCTGCCGTTCACCGTACACGTGGGCACCTCCTGCAAGTCGTCAGTAGTCGCCAGGTAGTCACCCGTCAGACTCTCAGGCTGCAGGGCGCCGCCATAGCCGTAGATCCTCACTTTGCCGGGATCAGAGAAACCAGCCTTTCTCACCAGCGCATCCGTCAACTGATAGACCCCGCTCTCAGGCACCCGGATCTTCACCCAAGTCCCCTCCCGCAGTACCGAGTGCGCCGCATATCTCTCCTGGGGTGCGTCAGCTCTTGTCCTGTGGCGGGCTATCGATCCGCAACTCTCCACCTTCAGCATGAAGCTTACCAGCTTCTGGTATTTCCCGTTTCTGAAGACCAACGGCACGAACGACACGTCGAGCATACCCAGCTTCCTCGATACACCCACCGTCTGACTGACGACTGGCATCTCGGGCAGCGGCTGGCCACTGATCTTCAGATACCGCCGGATATCACTCTCATGCATATCGATAAACTCCGGATACTCGATGCTCACCTTATAGACCGAATCTACATAGTTCGTTCCTAAGGATTTCTGCCAGGTGAAGACGGGCAACAGCGAGTCTATCCTCACCTGCTGTGCAGTCAGGTTAAAAAACTCTTGCGCCCCCGCTGTCTGGCAGAGCGTCAGGAGCACCAAGTCCATTATCAGCCTACAAATACGCTTCACTATCTACTATAACGCAAAAAAAAGAATTATATTTTATTAAAGGTATCACAAAAATGTTGTATATTGCCGAAAAAGGATTACCTTTGCAGCATGAAACAGATTTTAAAGGCACTTTCAGTATATGGCATAGCATATTTCCTATTGCTCATGTTTGTATTCGGATTGCAATTTGCATATCCTAAAGTAGAGCTTCACCTGTGGCTGAATTCTTACCATACTGCCTTTATGGATACCTTCTTCAAGTATTACACGTTATTGGCAGAGTGGCTGTTATATGTCCTGGCGCTGCTTCCTTTACTCTGGAAGAAGAAAGAAATGACGATCTTCTTCGCCGTGAGTGAACTGTTAGGAGGTGCGATAGTACAATCATTGAAATTCATTATCACTACCCAACGCCCTGTAAGCGTGTTCGAGAATTACCCTGATGCAGTCCTGCCGATGGTGGAGGGCGTAAACTTGCATCATTATTCATCCTTCCCGTCCGGACATTCCTCCACATTCTTCATGTTCTTTACCTGCTGCGCGATTATTCTGGCGTACCACTATCTGCTAAGAGCTGACAAAAACAACTTCAGGACAAAGATTCTGTTTCATCTGACACTATTGTTGCTGTTGGCACTTGCAGCACTGGGCGGCTACTCACGTATCTACCTTTCGCAACACTTCATGCTGGATGTATGGGTAGGGAGCATCATCGGGTTTGTGACACCGTTCGTGATTCTCTACTATGGCAAAAGAAAGCTTTTGAAACTAAAAAACATATGAAATAAAATGATGAAATTATTTCGCAGGCCCATTTCGCTATTTGCTTTTTCATGTATTGTCAGCATAGGAACCTTGTTGTTATACAACATACCCTTCTTTAATTATGTAATTGACAATAGCAATGAAAGTCTGGGCGGACAGATTTTCCTGCTGGCGTCGCTGGTTGTGATCATGCTGGCAGTCAACTTCATGATGACCTATCTCGTGATGTTCCTGACGAGAATTGTCGGACGCATTCTGCTTGCCATCCTTGCAATCATTAATGCTACAGCCGTCTATTTCATCCTCACCTACAGCGTGATGATGGACGAGACAACCGTCGGCAACGTATTCAATACCCGCTACTCAGAGGCATCGGGATTCTTCAGCTGGCCGCTGTGGCTTTCCATATTTGCTTTCGGCGTGCTTCCCGCCTTGTGGTGCCTGCTGCAGTCGATAACTTTCGGTAAAGCCAGAAAAATGGGCATTTACTGCGGCAGCTCATTGGGCATTGTCCTTTTAATTGCATTGGCGAACATCAGCCAGACACTGTGGATCAGTCAGCACGATACGGAGTTAGGCGGATTGCTGCAGCCGTGGTCATATCTGGTGAATACCATTCGCCTGGCAAGTGCTGAGAATGACAAACAGGCAGAGGAGATCAAACTTCCTGACGGCAAGATCATGGACGATGAGAAGACTGTGGTGGTACTGGTCATCGGCGAGTCGGCAAGAAAGGCCAACTTCCAGCTCTACGGCTATGAGCGCAAAAACAATCCGCGACTGTCAAAAGAGAAAGGGCTGAAGGTCTTCCAGGCCACTTCATGTGCCACTTACACCACCGCTGGTACCAAAGCCATTCTCGAACCCAAAAACAGCGGCGATCTCTATGAGCTGCTGCCCAATTATGCCTTCAGAACGGGTGTTGATGTGTCGTGGCGCACATCCAACTGGGGAGAGCCGCCCATACATATAGACGAATATCTCACTGACAAAGAACTCGCCGACAAATATCCTGGCGAGAACAAAGCCTATGACAGCATTCTCTTGGCGGGGCTACGTGAGCGTATCGAATCAAGTCCCAAGAACAAAGTGCTGATCATTCTGCATAGCAGCACCAGCCACGGTCCGAAATATGCCGACAAATATCCCAAGGAGTTCGAGATATTCAAGCCTGTAGCCAAGAATGTGGAAGAGGGTGAGAAAAACCTCGGTATGCTGATTAATGCGTACGACAACACCGTCCTGTACACCGACTACCTCCTTGACAATCTGATCAACACCCTGCGCGCCATGACGGATTGGCATAGCGCCATGATCTTCATTTCCGATCACGGAGAGTCACTTGGCGAAAACAAGATGTTCATGCACGGTCTGCCTATGCGACTGGCACCAAAGGTGCAGTATGAAATACCGTTCCTGGTATGGACCTCGGATCATTTCAGAGACTACAAGACTGCGGGTGAATTGCCAGCAGTTCTCGAGCAGCATTACATCTTCCATTCCGTGCTCAACCTGCTGTCTATCGATTCACCTGCCTACAACAAAGACTTTGATATCTTTAGAATAGAAAAGTAGGGCTGGTCATTTGCAATTAAACTCCAGTACCTTGCGCTGTTCGAGGAAGCCCGTGAGATGGTCGTTGATATGTACGGGACCTACGCCTGCAGGTGTGCCGGTATAGAGGATGTCGCCCGTCTTCAGGGTGAAGAACTGAGAGATATAGGCAATAATCTCATCGACGGTATAGAGCATGTCCGAGGTACAGCCCTCCTGTACCGTATGTCCTTCCTTGCCTTGCCGGCGATCTTCGTCGGCGCAGATGTCGAGATGGAAATGGAGACGCTGGATATCCTGGAACTTCTCCTTCGGCACCCACTCGCCGATGGCGGCAGATCCGTCGAAGCCCTTGCAGATAGTCCAGGGCTGTCCTGCCTCTGAGGCCTTATGCTGGAGATCACGGGCGGTGAAGTCGATGCCCAGGGTGACGGCATCATAATAGCGGTGGGCGAAACGCACAGGAATGTTCTTTCCCAAACGGCAGATGCGCACCACAACCTCCGCCTCGTAGTCGATTCGTCCCAGATGGTCGGGGATGAAGAAGGGTTTGCCCTGATTGAGCAACGCGGAGTCGGCCTTGGTGAAGATGACTGGTTCGTCAGGACGTCTGAGCGTCCCGTGAAGTTCCTGGTTATGGGCGGCATAGTTCATGCCGATGGCAAATATTTTCATACGGATTTGAATCTCAGTTCGGCCTCAAGCATCTCAAGTTTCGGCATATGGTAGCCCGCAGCACGGGCAATCTCGATGGGACGGGTGTAGATATAGTAAATCTCCATCGGACGGTGGAAATCATAGTCGAGTTTCATCGACGGACTATAGGGTGTCATCGCGTCGGTAGTCTCAATCATCTTATCGACAAACGACTCATCGAGGCCGCTGACACCTAAGTGATTGGCGGCACCGACCACCTCCATCATCAGGTCACGGATGAGCTGACGGGTAGCGGGATTTTTCAACAGCAGATCAGTCTGCGTGTCGAGGGCGACAGTCATACCGTTGAATGGCATGTTCCAGACGGCTTTCTTCCAACGGGCTTCCTCATAGGGAACAGAGCCTGCCTGTATGCCTGCATTTGTAAAATCATTTAATATCTGCTGGAAGAGCTTTTCATCCTTGCAGGAATAGTTACCGAGGTTGATGCTGCCATAGCACTGGTGATTCACGCGGCCAGGCTCCGTCTTGGCAGAGCATATAAACGCCAGACCCGCTATCAGCTGCACCTCGGGGAACATCTGCTGTACATCGGCCTCCACGCCAATACCATTCTGGATCAGCAGCACAGCTGTATGCTCATGAAGCAGAGGCGGCAAGAGTGAAGACAGCAGATGGTTATTCGTCGTTTTCAGACCGACAATCACCACATCACACTTCGGCATATCAGCCGAATACTGGTAAACATTGACATGCTCCAGATGAAACGAGCCATCGCAGGAGTCGACCTGCATGCCGCGTTCCTTCACATACTGATAATCGCTGTGCGACAGGAAATGCACCTCCTGTCCGCTATATGCCAACTTACTGCCGTAATAACCGCCGATGGCACCTACTCCAATGACTCCGTAACGCATATATTTAAGTCTTATTCATATTTCACGGTGCAAAATTAGTGATTTTTTTTGGATATTGATAAAAAATGTATAACTTTGCAGCAAAATAGATGAATTATAGTGGAAAAGACAGAATTTACACTACTCAATAAGATCCAATACCCAGAGGATTTGCGCAAGTTGTCTGTTGACGATTTGCCCATGCTTTGCAAAGAGCTGCGAGAAGACATTGTGGAGGAAGTGGCGGTCAATCCCGGCCATCTGGCCTCGAGCCTCGGTGTCGTGGAGATTACTGTAGCCCTGCATTATGTGTTCAACACGCCGGAAGACAGAATCGTGTGGGACGTAGGCCATCAAGCCTATGGCCACAAGATCCTGACAGGAAGGCGGGAACAGTTCTGCACAAACCGGAAGCTGGGCGGCATCAAGCCCTTCCCCTCCCCTTCTGAGAGTGAATACGATACCTTTGCCTGCGGTCATGCCAGCAACTCGGTATCAGCCGCACTTGGAATGGCAGTGGCAGCCCAGCTGGAAGGCAAGACGGAGCGTCATGTCGTGGCCGTCATCGGCGACGGTGCTCTCTCTGGCGGTCTGGCCTTCGAGGGACTTAACAACGTGTCATCGTCGCCCAACGACCTGCTGATTATCCTCAATGATAATAATATGTCCATCGACCGCTCGGTAGGCGGCATGAAGCAGTACCTGCTGAACCTGAGTACCAACGAGACCTATAACGCCATCCGCTTCAAGGCCTCGCGCTGGTTACACGGCAGGGGGATGCTGGGCGAAGACCGCAGGAAAGGCCTCATCCGACTGTCAAATGCCGTAAAGAGTGCCATCTCGCACCAGCAGAACATCTTCGAGGGAATGAATATCCGCTATTTCGGCCCGTTCGACGGACACGACGTCAAAGAGCTCGTGCGCATCTTCCGCCAGATGAAGGAAATGAAAGGCCCGAAGCTGCTCCATCTGCATACACAAAAGGGACACGGCTACGCTCCGGCAGAAAAGGACGTGACCATCTGGCACGCTCCAGGCAAGTTCGACCCCGAGACCGGCGAGCGCATCGTGGACAAGGATCCGAACAAGCCTCAGAAATATCAGGATGTGTTCGGACATACGCTTTTAGAGCTGGCCAAGCAGAATCCGAAGATCGTAGGCGTGACACCCGCCATGCCCTCAGGCTGCTCCATGAACATTATGATGAAGGAGATGCCGGAGCGGACTTTCGACGTAGGTATCGCTGAGGGGCACGCCGTCACCTTCTCAGGAGGTATGGCAAAGGACGGGCTGCTGCCGTTCTGTAATATCTACAGCGCCTTCTCCCAACGGGCCTTCGACAATATCATCCACGACGTAGCCCTGCTGAACCTGCATGTGGTATTCTGCTTCGATCGTGCCGGGCTGGTAGGAGAAGACGGTCCTACGCATCACGGTGCCTTCGATCTGGCGGCCCTCCGCCCCATCCCGAACCTGACCATTTCATCACCGATGGACGAGCATGAGCTCCGCAGACTGATGTACACGGCACAGTTGCCTGACAAAGGGCCTTTTGTCATCCGCTATCCCCGTGGCGGCGGCGTGCTGAAAGACTGGCGCTGTCCGCTTGAGGAGATTCAGGTAGGCACAGGTCGCAAGCTCCGCGACGGCGACGATGTGGCCGTTCTTTCCATTGGCCCCATCGGCAACAATGTGACCAAGGCGATTGAAGAGATAGGGACGGAAGTGAACGTCGCCCACTATGACATGCGATTCCTCAAGCCTATCGACGAGTCGATCCTCGAAGAGGTGGGCAGGAAGTTCAAGCGCATCATCACCGTAGAGAACGGCAGCATACGGGGCGGTTTAGGCTCTGCCGTACTGGAATGGATGAACGATCACGGCTTCCAGCCACGCATCATCAGACTCGGACTGCCCGACAACTTCGTAGAACACGGTAAGGTCTGTGAGTTACAGAAGATTGTGGGAATTGATGCCGAAGCCATCAAAGCCGCCATCCTCGATAATCGCAAATCGTAAATCCCTAAATCGTAAATCCGTAAATCGTAAATCCGTAAATCGTCAATATGAAGATCGTTATAGTCGGTGCAGGTGCCGTAGGTACTCATCTGTCGAAACTGCTGTCGCGCGAACATCAGGACTGTATCCTCATCGACGACGACGACGAGCGTCTGAGCAGTCTCGGAGAGTACGACGTGATGACCTATTGCGCCTCTCCCACCAGCATCAAGGCCCTCAAGGAAGCAGGGACGCCCCATGCCGACCTCTTCGTAGGCGTCACTCCCGAAGAGAGCATAAACATCAACGCCTGTATCCTGGCTCACGCGCTCGGTGCCAAGAAAACCGTTGCCCGCATCGACAACTACGAATATCTGGCTCCCAGCCTTCAGCCCTTCTTCAAGAACCTGGGCCTCGACTCCCTCATCTATCCCGAGGTGCTTGCGGCCACAGATATCAACAACGGCCTCAAGATGTCGTGGGTGCGCCAGCGCTGGGATGTACACGACGGTGCTCTGATCCTCTTAGGCATCAAACTCCGTGAGGCGGCAGAGATCCTGAATATGCCGCTGAAAGAGCTCTGCGGCCCCAACGACCCGTATCATATCGTAGCCATCAAGCGAGGCGGAGAGACCATCATCCCCGGTGGTATGGACGAGCTGCACGTCAACGATCTGGCCTACTTCATGACCACCAAGGACTATATCCCCTATATCCGGAAGATTGTCGGCAAGGAGCATTATACAGACGTGAAGAACGTGATCATCATGGGAGGTGGAAAGACGGCGGTACGCGCTGCCCTGACGGCCCCCGACTACATGAACGTGAAGATCATCGAGAAAGACCCTGCCCGCTGTGAGAAGCTGAACGAACTGTTAGAGAACAATGACACGATGGTGATCCACGGTGACGGACGAGACCTTGGCCTCTTAGAGGAAGAGGGCATCAAGAACACCCAGGCCTTCGTTGCCCTGACAGGGAATGCGGAGACCAATATTCTCGCCTGTCTGACGGCGAAGAAACAGGGTGTCAGAAAGACCATCGCTATGGTAGAGAACCTCGACTACGTCAGTATGGCGGAGGGCCTCGATATCGGCACGATCATCAACAAGAAGACGATTGCCGCCAGCCATATCTTCCAGATGCTGCTCGACGCCGATGTCGATAACCTGCGCTCGTTGATGCTGGTAGACGCCGAAGTGGCGGAATTCACAGCTGCCGAGGACTCCAGGGTCACCAAGAAACTCGTGAAGGAACTGGGGCTGCCGTTCGGTGTCACCATTGGCGGATTGGTCCGTAACGGCGTCGGCATGCTCGTCAACGGAAACTCACAGATCCAGGTGGGCGATTCCGTCATGGTTTTCTGCCACGAACAGAAACTGAACAACGTAGAAAAGATCTTTAAGAAGAATACGATATGGTAAACTTCCGTATCATCAGCAAAATCATTGGCTCTCTGCTGTTCATCGAGGCACTGTTCATGTCTTGCTGCGCTGCTGTGGCGTTCTTCCACCATGAAGACGACCTGATGGCCTTTCTGATGTCTTTGCTGTTGACCTTCGGATGTGGGTTCTTCTTCCTTTATCTGGGCCGGAACTCCGAAACCAGCCTGAGCCGGCGCGATGCCTACGTGGTTGTCACCGCTGCATGGGTGGTATTCTCGTTCTTCGGCATGTTCCCGTTTCTGATACACGGATGCATCACCAATGTAACAGATGCCTTCTTTGAGTCGACATCGGGCTTTACAACCACCGGTGCCACCATCTTCGACGATGTGGAAGAGCTGCCTCACGGTATTCTCTTCTGGCGGTCGCTGACACAATGGATTGGCGGATTGGGAATCGTATTCTTCACCATCGCCATCCTGCCGTCGTTAGTAGGCGGAAGCGTAAAAGTGTTTGCCGCTGAGGCTACGGGCCCCATTAAGGCCAAGATGCACCCAAGACTATCTACCACAGCCAAGTGGATCTGGAGCATTTACTTCATACTGACCATTGCCTGCGGCATTTCGTTCTGGATAGCAGGTATGGATTTGTTTGAAGCCACCAACTACTCGATGACCACGACGGCCACCGGCGGTTTTGCCATTCACAACGGCACCGTTGCCGATTTCCAGTCGCCAGCCATTGACTATATCTTCATCGTGTTCCAGTTCTTTGCGGGCATCAATTTCACCTTATTATATATTAGCATCTTCAAGATGAAATACTCCGCCATACTCAGGAACTCAGAATTCAAGCTATATCTCACCACCGTCATCATCAGTACCATCGCCATCATGCTGGTGCTTATCATCCTGATGGGATACCCGGTGGAGAAAGCCTTCCGCAACGCCCTGTTCCAGGTGGTGGCAATGATCACCACTACCGGTATCTTCAACGACGACATCGGCATCTGGCCGCATATCACGTGGGTCATCATGGGCTTCATCATGTTTCTCGGTGCCTGTGCAGGCAGCACCAGCGGCGGTTTCAAATGCATCCGTGGTGTCATGACGCTGAAGGTGGTGCGTAACAATTTCCGTCAGATCCTGCATCCCAACGCCGTACTTCCCGTGAAGATTAACGGCCAGAGCATCCCGCAGCCGCGCATCACTGCCCTGTTCGCCTTCTTCACGCTCTTCGTGATGATGGCACTTGCCACCATGGCCATCATGATCGTATCAGGCATCGATCCCACCAACTCCATCGTCATCGCCCTGAGTTGTGTCAGCAATGTCGGCCCATCGCTCGACAACGAGGTAGGCCCCGCCCTCACATGGTCGGGCATGTCGGATACCATCAAGTGGATACTCTGTCTGCTGATGCTCATGGGACGTCTGGAGATCATGACCGTTTTGGTATTGTTTACCCGAAGCTTCTGGAAGGAAAACTGATTTAAAGGTAAAAAAGTAAAAAGGTAAAACTACTATAACTATGTATAAATTTGAACCGCTGCTGAAGCAGACGCTCTGGGGAGGCGACAAGATTATCCCCTTCAAGCACCTGGATGCGCAAATGGAAAATGTAGGCGAAAGCTGGGAGATCTCAGGTGTCAAGGACAATGAGACCATCATCGCCAATGGTGAGCACAAGGGCAAAAGCCTCAACCAATTGGTACGCGAGCAGAAAGGCCTGCTCGTAGGCGAAGAGAACTACCTGCGTTTTGGCGACGAGTTTCCACTCCTAATCAAATTCATCGATGCCCGCCAGGATCTCTCCATCCAGGTACACCCCACTGACGAGATTGCCCACCGTCAGGGTAAGAGCCGCGGAAAGACGGAGATGTGGTATTGTCTGGGAGACAAGGAGACAGGGAGACAGGGAGTTCATGGAGTTCAAGATAAGTCTCCAATGCTCTACAACGGACTGAAGCAGCAGATCACTCCTGAGCAGTACAAGGCGATGGTCGAGAACGATACCATCACCGACGCACTGGCCCGCTATGAGGTGCATGAGGGCGATGTATTCTTTATCCCCGCAGGCCGCATCCATGCCATCGGAGCCGGCTGTTTCGTGGCAGAGATCCAGCAAACCTCCGACGTCACCTACCGCATCTACGACTTCAAGCGCAAGGACAAAGACGGCAACTACCGCGAGCTCCATACGCAACTGGCCTCAGAGAGCATCGACTACACCGTCCTGCCCAACTACCGTGCGGAATATGAGCCCAGGAAGAACGAGGGTATCCAGGTGGCCAGCTGCCCCTACTTCACCACCGCCGTCTACGACCTCACCGAACCGATGACGCTCGACTACTCCGAGCTCGACTCTTTCGTCATCCTCATAGCCGTGAAGGGCGAGGGCAAGCTGATCAGCAATGGCGAGGAAATGCCGTTCCAGATGGGCGACACCGTCCTGCTGCCTGCTACCACGACGGAAGTCAAGGTCGAAGGCGAAGTGAAATTCCTGGAAACCTACGTATAATCCTGACGGGTTCAGGCCATTATGCCTCAAGATAGCTTCTGATGTCGTCCTGGATGCGGCGGAACTGCTCCGACTGCATATAACCGCTGTTCTTCTTAAGCATCGCCTTGATGTCCTGCAACGAGTTCTCATAGCACGACATTTCGTTCCGCTTCTGCGTCTTATGCGCCGAGGCGTGATAGATCTCATTCTGACGCTCCTGCCGCAGCAGGTTGCACACCTTCGTCAAGATCGGCGACACAACGGTGTCAAACAGATGGTGCCCTTGTATATATAAATAGGTGGTCTGAGGCGTCACGCCCAGCGCCCTGATATCATCCTTCGTCGCCAGATACTCCTCCTTCGCATCAGGGAACTGTCGTTGCAGGTCATTGACCTTCGTATGCACTTTCCGCTTCACATTGGCAATCGACGATTCCGGGTTCTGAACGCTGAAGCCGCCCGGATCGGCAATGCGGTTGAAGTCGCTGATAGAGAACTTCGGATAGTTGCCATTCCTATAAAGCATGACAGACCAGACGAACAACGGAAAGATAGCCTCGCTGAACTGCCGGAAATACTCGCGGAAGTCGATGATACGATGGTCATTCAGTGTGACGGAGACACAGACATTATGCAGCGACGGTGCATAACACTGGAAATTCTCAATCGCATAGACGTAGGTATGGAACACAAACGGACTGTCGAGCACCTTGCGCGACTGGGTGGTCCGCCCCTGTATCAGATAGTCATAGTCAGCATCCACGCAGGCAATCATATCCCTGCCTAAAGGCTCGCCTTCGAGGAAGTTCATCAGCACCGACTTCTTGCCCCTTGTCAGATTTGCCTTCGAGGGCAGCATCACCTCGAAATAGCGCTTGTCATCCTCGAACTCCGAGAGCACCGTCCGCCAGAAGTAGATATCATCATAACTCTCGACATAGGCCACAATCCTGTGCCGTGCCTTCTTCGAGGTGAGCGCGTTAGCCGCCTCGAAATAGCGTGAATTAAGATTATCTTTAAGTCGGCTGGGCATTCAATCCGAAATCGTAAATCCGTAAATCGTAAATCACAAAGTGATATCACTCACCTCGGTCACGCTGTCCACCCATCCGTTCATCACGACGGCAGGCGAATGCGTGGTGAGGATGATCTGAACATTGGGATTCAGCTCCAGGCAGAGATCGATGAGCCGTTTCTGCCACTCGATGTGCAGGCTCACCTCCGGCTCGTCCATAAACAGCACGTAAGGCTGGTTGTCCTCCACGAGCACCGTCAGCAGGATGGCCAGGATCTGCTTCTCACCGCTCGACAACTGATAGGGCACCAGCGTCTCACCAATCTGCGAGAAGCGGATCTCGTTCTCTGTTCTGACAATCTTCTTGCCCGTCTCGCGGAACAGGTCGTCGATGACATCCTGGAAGCGCCGCTTCTTCTCCGAGAGCTGTTGGGCGGCTTCGGGATTACCCGCCTGGAGTTCGGCGATGATACGGTTACCGATGTTCACCTGATAGTCGAGATACTTCCGCTGCAGGTGGAAGATCTGGAAGTCGAGCGCCGAGCGGATCCGGGTGTCGACCATGTTCAGCGTCTCATTGTCGAGCATCGGGGAGTCGAGCGAGCGGATGATGTCGAAGCGTACATGCGTGGCGTCAACCGGCTCCACGTCGATATGCACCCCCTTCAGCAGATGGTTCATGATGTCGCCGTTGGTGTTCACGCTTTTGATGACCTTGTTCAGGATCGTACTCTTTCCCACACCGTTGATACCGCTGAGGATGTTCACATGGCGGTTCAGCTCCCAGATCACGTGTTTCTTCCCGCTCCAGAGCGAGTCGATCTCAATCCGTTTGATATAGTCTGCGTATTTAGGCATAGTTTTAGGCTTTTATTGTTCTTTCTACGGTCATTCGCCACCTCTCGACTTAAAGGCAGGACGGTGCTCGCCCGGATGCCAGAAGTCGTACATGGCGATATCGAACACGAGATCACTGTATCCCGGGATGGAAGATCCCGATGAAGAAGAATAATAACTGGTGCCGTAACCCAGCATATAAGGGATGTGCACGCGCCAGTAGTCGCCGACGTGCATGTTCATCACGGCCGTCGTAAAGCCGGGAATGAAAGCGCCTGCCGACGATTTGACAGCATTAGCCAGTTCCCATTCGAATTCCTCGGAGAGATAGCTCTGGTCGAAGACAAGACCCTGAGGATACGAGGCCGTCGGGATATAACGGCCGCGATAAGCCACTCTCACGGTATCCGTGAAGAGCGGGCTCTCCGTGCCGCTGCCCGACTCCAGCACCTCCACATAGATGTAGTCATCGTTCGTGGATTTGGCTGTCGTACTCTCATTCTTCGTGTAAGTCTTGATCTTACGGTAGCTCGTATTGGCAGCCCACTTCACGATGGCCGCATCGTTCTTCGTCTGCCAGTTGTCGAACTCGCTCTCCTCTTCGCTGTCCTCACTGCAAGAGGTCAGGAAAATGAAAGAATGAAAGAATAAAAGAATGAAAACCGCCCGAAGACAATTCCTCCCTATCACACTACATATTCCCCTGTCTATTCTCATCTTTTTCATTTTTACATTCTTTCATTCTTTCATTTTTTCATTTTTCATTCTTACTGCAGTTTCTTCAGTAATGAAGCGATGCTCACCTTATCCTCGATGATGGCGTTCAGTTCGCTGATGGCCACGCGCTCCTGCTCCATCGTGTCGCGGAAACGCAGGGTGACCCTGCCGTCAGTGAGCGAATCGTGGTCGACGGTGACGCAGTACGGCGTACCGATGGCATCCTGACGACGGTAGCGCTTGCCGATAGAGTCCTTCTCGTCGTACTGGCAATTGAAGTGGAACTTCAGCTGGTCGATGATCTCACGGGCCTTCTCGGGCAGACCGTCCTTCTTCACCAGCGGCATCACGGCGCACTTCACGGGAGCCAGGGCTGCGGGCAACTTCAACACCACGCGGGTCTCCCCGTTCTCCAGCTTCTCCTCCTCGTAGGCGTGACACATGATAGAAAGGAACATACGGTCGACACCGATCGACGTCTCAATCACATACGGCGTGTAGCTCTCGTTGGTCTGCGGGTCGAAGTACTTGATCGACTTGCCGGAGTATTTCTCATGCTGCGAGAGGTCGAAGTTCGTACGGCTGTGGATACCCTCCACCTCCTTGAAGCCGAACGGCATCTTGAACTCGATATCCGTGGCAGCGTTGGCATAGTGAGCCAGCTTGTCGTGGTCGTGGAAACGATAGTTCTCTGCACCGAAGCCCAGGGCCTGATGCCACTTCATGCGCGTCTCCTTCCACTTCGGGAACCACTCCAGCTCCGTGCCGGGCTGTACGAAGAACTGCATCTCCATCTGCTCGAACTCGCGCATACGGAAGATGAACTGGCGGGCTACGATCTCGTTACGGAAAGCCTTACCGATCTGGGCAATGCCGAAGGGGATCTTCATGCGGCCCGTCTTCTGCACGTTCAGGTAGTTCACGAAGATTCCCTGCGCCGTCTCAGGCCTCAGATAGATCTTCATCGAAGCATCGGCCGAGGCACCCATCTCCGTCGAGAACATCAGGTTGAACTGGCGCACGTCCGTCCAGTTCCTGGTGCCGCTGATGGGGCAGACAATCTCCTCGTCGAGGATAATCTGCTTCAGCTCGTCCAGATCCGGGCCCTGCATGGCGGCAGCATAGCGGGCGTGCAGATTGTCGCGCTTCTCCTTCGTCTCCTTCACGCGCTCACTGGTCTCCAGGTACTTAGCCTCGTCGAACGAGTCGCCGAAACGCTTGCGGGCCTTCTCAACCTCTTTCTGAATCTTCTCGTCGTACTTCGCAATCTGATCCTCGATCAGCACGTCAGCACGATAGCGCTTCTTCGAGTCGCGGTTGTCGATCAGGGGATCGTTGAAGGCATCCACGTGTCCTGAGGCCTTCCATATCGTCGGGTGCATGAAGATGGCCGAGTCGATACCCACGATGTTCTCGTGCAGCATCGTCATCGCCTTCCACCAGTACTGCTTAATGTTATTCTTCAACTCCACGCCGTTCTGACCATAGTCATACACAGCGCCCAAACCGTCGTAGATCTCACTCGAAGGGAACACGAAACCATACTCCTTACAGTGACTCACGATCTTCTTAAATACATCTTCCTGTGCCATATTTTTTTCTTTTTTACCTTATTTTCTATTATACCTTATTATATTTTGGGTGCAAAGGTACTAAAATTAGGCATATTTACCAAGATTATTTGGATTTTATTTGGTTATTTCAGAAAAATGCACTACTTTTGCACCCACTTAACACTATTTAGGGGCATAGCCCAGTTGGTTTAGAGCGCTGCAGTCACATTGCAGAGGTCCCCGGTTCGAGCCCGGGTGTCCCTACGAAAAGAAATCCTCACCACCTGGCGAGGATTTCTTCTTTTCGTGAGTTACAGATCTTTTACCTTTTTACCTTTAAAAAGGTCCGCGCCCCATACAACTCGTGGTCGTGATGGCCGTCAGGAAGGCCGTGAGCGCAGCTACTATCATCTTCACCGCCAGCTCAATGATCCTCTGCTTCTTCATTCTTTCATTCTTTCATTTTCCATTTCGGATCGCGCAGCCCGCCTTACATGGGGACTGGTCCTTCTGTGAGCAGCGACACTGAAAGCCGTCGCGAATTACAGAGGCCCTGTCCCCGTGTGAGGCCCCAGCGCTTTAGGGATTGTCGTTAGACCCTGGGTTGTCGTTAGACCCTGGGTTATCGTTCGAACCCGGGTTGTCGTTCGAGCCACCGCCCTGAGTACCACCGCCCTGAGTACCACCGTTGCCCTCAGTGCCGCCACCGACAGCGGCAGCCTTTGCGGCCGCGATCTCCTGAGCAGCCTTGTCAGTCCAACCCAGCTTGCCGTCCTTGTTCAGCTCCTCGCGAGTGTACTCGCCAGTGGCCTGTGCCAGCAGCTTCAGGCTCTGCACGGCAGGTCCGGTCTTGTCAGTCTTCTTCATCGTGCCGATGCTGGCGGTGATGGTCTTGTCGGCATCCTCGTCGTACAGCTTGGAGCAGCCGTTGCCGATCACGCTCACCTTGAAGATCGCCAGATCGTCCACCTTCACCGTGTTACCCATCAGGGTCTGCTCACGCGTACACTTCACGAAGTCTCGCAGGATACCCTCGATCGTTCCCTCCGAGAACGGGGTGTTGTGCTCCGCCATGTGCTTGGCCATGTCGTGGATGTTCAGAGTCTGCTTGTAGCTCACGCGGGGGTAGAACTTGCCAAATGCCTGGCTGTCCTCATTGTTGTTCTTAGAAAGATAAAGTTCAATCATTTTTCTGTTCCTTTGTTTAAATTGTTGATAATTAGTTGTTAGAATTTCTCGTTGTGTCTCCGTTCCTCTCCGGCCTGCGCGCTGCCATTGATTTCCTTTGACACTGCGAAGTTACGACATTTTAAACCGCCTTTCCGAATTCTTCCGAGTTATACCGAGTTATTATGCTTTTTACACGCCAAGATGCGCTTTTCGCGCAGAAGTATCAAAAATTTTTTGTAACTTTGGAAAAAATTGCAGGATTTCTTTATGTAAAGGAGATGCAGAGGATTGAGAAAAATCGGGGTTACGATTTGGAGACCGTTCTGGACTCAATATTCTGCTATAAATTGCCTTAAAGATCACCCGATTCTGAGCCACCAGCCTGTTTCGTGACTCATTATCGGGTGCAAAGGTAGTCATTTCTATTGAATTAGCAAAATTTACCTTGGTATAATTTCACTGAGTTTGCCTATAATGCATGTTAAAACGGTTCTTACAGTTTTAAATCTTTTAGAATTATCCAGTAACCTCCATTGTCTGGACCTTCATGCTTGATAACATTTAGATCCTTTAATCGAGTTAATTCGCGTTGTATAGTTCGGGGAGAGAATTTTATCTTGCTTGCTATAGAACTTGCCGTTTCTACGACACCATCTGCGACAGATTTTCTAATTATTTTGTATATAACCAACTGACGCTCAGATAGTTTTTCTATGACATCATCTATGACAACATCTACGACATCTTTACCGTTATCTACGACACCGCCCTTTGCCTGTATCGCCATGAACTTCTCACGTTTTATCGTGGCCATCATGCCGCCCCGCACTTCTTCGAACACGGGAACTTCCAGCTTTTCTTTCTCAAACGCCTCACGTATCTTCTCATAGCCACGTCCCCATGCCTCGATAAAACCAGCCAGATAGAACACATTAGCCATCAGTCGATTTCTTGGGTGTGATTCATGTGGCTCCATTAGTTTCTCTACCGTATAGCCAGGAGGCAGTGTTCCACCGTTCCACAGCGTAATGTGGTCATCGAACACTTTCATCTGTACGAAAGTACCCGTATAGTCCTTGTGAATCAGACTGTTACAGAGCATTTCTCTCAGTCCTTCCTCTGGAATCTCTAAGGGCTCCTTGCGCTGTAATCCTTCATAATGGATTGGCGAGACTAAATATTTGCTTCGCAAAGTTTCTATCACTCTGTCTGGCATTTCTATCAGTGGGCAAACGATTCTATCCTGTAGTATCAAGTCCGCCTGGCTATTCCCAAAACGACCAAGCCGAAAAGCGACAGTCATGTTCCACCGTTCAACATCCTCGCCAAAGAGCAGTAGAGCCGCATAAGTCAACTGTCCGTTCTCTTCATTAATAAGGTGAAGTCTGCGCAGTAGTTGCTCAATGCTGAGATCTCTTGCTGACTTGTTAATTCGCCCCTCACGAACAGCAGCATTCAGGAAATACCTTACAGCCTCCGGGTTGATGTCACCTAATGTTGCCGACTTTTCAGTTGCAGCATCCCATGTTATGTTCAGTTTGCGCATCAAGAAATCTGTTAGCGCGGTTCCTGTCAGTTCCTGGAGGGTACTGCCAGAACGGTAGTAGTACTTGCCTCTATAGCTGACAGGGACGTTAGAAGGGACTATCGTCACTTCTATATAGTCTAATCCATCCTGTTCGTGCAGATCCACATCCACCACCAGTCCCATTGTCGTGGTGATTTTGTTGGGGATGTCCTCCAACAGCCTCTTGGAATCCTGAAGTCCACGCAGTTCCAAGTCATCATCCACACCAAAGAACATGGTCGCTCCTTGTGCATTTGCAAATCCACAAATCCACTTCAGGTATTCATCTTTCCAGCTCCGCTTATATTCAACGTTCTGGCACTCTTTTGCTGTAATCTTACTCATATTCTGTTTGCAAAGTTAATCATTTTCACGAAAGAATTATAGAGTCCTTGTTATATCTCATTGTTTGGGCACATTATTTCTTTCCATTCTTCTTTTTTCCATTACTCTTTTTACTAAATTTTGAAGCATCTTTGTTTTTAGACAAACCTGTATCTATACCGCTGCTACATTTACAATCAGTTAGTAACACCTTAGTATTGTCTAGGTTTTTGTATTCGGCTTCTAAATCTTTGAATTTTGTAGTATCACTACCGTCATTATGAATATCAAACACCCAGAAAACAGACAAGCAAGCATTGGTGGCATTAGCGTATTTAACAAACTTTTTCCTGTATTCATGACGTTTTTTTTCATTTTGAATTTCGGGGTTATGAAGTAACTTAAGTTCAACCATTATAGGATTACATAGTCCATATCTAATAAGAAAATCTGTGCGTTTGTTGTCTTGAAGAGTTACTTCCCGATCTATATGTACATTCTCCAGTCCCATTTGACAGCACTTGTTTATAATGGTATTTTTCAATTCTCTCTGGATAAAATCTTCACTCAGAAGTTCTTGACGAACTAAAGAATATATACCTTGATCTTGTATCTCTTTTTGGACTTCGGAATGTATTTGTGTAAAATACCGTCGAAGATCATCGTCATTCCGAATATCCAAATGAGATTCTTCTATGCATTTGTTGTATTGCTTAATCGCTTTATCAATTGAGACTTTTTCATTTTTTATGAATAATATCTCAGCATTGGTCATGATGTTGTTAGCGAGGATACTTCCTTTAGTAGCGTTAGACCTCTCTACCTTCTTTCTCAATTCTGACATATAATAGCCATTATCTGTAGTTATATAGAAAAGATATATCTGTTTAAGAAGATAACTTGAATATTCCTGTGTATCAGGTTTATCGCATAATGACAATCCTACATTGAATAGACTAGCCATTTGTTCATCTAGTTTTTCATTTCCTATTATGTTCATAAAGCACCTAAACATATGTGGATTTGGACTAATCATTTCAGATTCTGCTAGAGAGATAGCACGAGCATGGCCCGTTTCGTTACGAAGAGACTTCACAACATGATTTTTCAGATAATCAATCCTCCATGTCATAGAATCTTCGTCTTGGTACTTTTCAATCATTATTGTGTTACACAGCATTTTTACGCTTTCAATATTGTCATCTTTTAGAGAATTGAAAAGATTCCTATACTTTTCCAAATTCCAGTCTAAGTATCCATTTTCTATTAACTCCAAAGATTTTGATGCAGTAAGTTGATGGTCTATGTCTTGATTGTTGATGTATTCATCTATGTACTCCTCCAACTTATAAGACAATGCATCAATACCGTAATCTTTTATACAAGCAAATACACTGTCGGAACTAATATTCATGAAATCATCTTTTCTTGATTTCCACCAATCTATCAATTCGTTTATTTCTTTCTCATCAAGATTCCCAATCACAGATTTATATATGTTTCTGATTTCTCTAGAATCAAAATTTGCAGTACAGCAAACGATTGGCAGAGTTTTAGCCAAAACCAATCTGTGCTTCTTTAGAAGATCGACAAAGCCTAAATGATGTAATACTCTTACAAAATATGGGATTATTACTAATGACTTGGAAATACTGAAAGAATTGTTCTCTTTTTTTTCTAATATCATTTTATCCATATCAAGGTCATTGAGGAATGTCTCAATCACATTTACTATTGGTTTTGGATTCTGTTTACGTATAAAATCTAAATTATTTGACAACTTAATTGCCGAATTGTATTTAGCAAACAAAGACAATTTAGTATCAGAAAGGCTCTGGTAGGCATTAGTAAAAGATTGGTCATTATGTTTGTTTCTTTTTTCTTCTTCAGAATTACTATCCCAGCGCTCAAATGTTTCAGCATAACGTGTTATATATTTAGATGCAGTTTCTTTCTTGGATTCATCTTTTCTTATTAGATTAATAAGGTCAATCAGAACTCTATCTATACGCCAACTATCTATATGAAGTGTATGCAGCAAGTTTTCTATAGATTCAATAAGTTCAATATCAATATGCTCCGCATCAAAATGAGTTAATATGCTGAATAATTCATAGTCTTTATCAAAACATTCACAAAATACGACTCCAGTTTCCTCATTAAGCAGTATTTGCTTAACAATGGGATATATCTCATTATAAGTAGTGTACGAATGGATGTTAACGTAATTTGCTATTATTTGAGTTATGACACTTTGGCTTTCAGAATCATTTTTCCATGCAATATCGAATTGTTTCACCAGGTACAATTCGTAAAACACGCTCAAAGCCCCTTTCGGGTTGAAGAACTCGCGGAGTTTATTATCTTCTATAATTTTTTTATACGCATATGCCATTGCTGTCGGATCTTCTATGGATAAAACTGCGTTTATCGCATAGGGATTACTATTATAACACCCCTCTAACCAGCATTTCACAATATCCAATTGAGAAAAATGTCCATATCCAGTTACTTGACAATACCTATCTTTTACTTTCTGGGAATAAGTGCTAAAACTTCCCGAAAGACGAATAAGGTTATCCTGATCTTTAAGCGCATTATACAAGTCTAAAGCTCCCAGTTTCTTTTCTTCACTGTCATCCGTAATGAAGATGTTTGCAGCATTCGTCCAATAATTTGCCACCTCACTATCGAGTTTGTTTTCTTTCACAATTACCTCAAGAGTAGCATTAATATTTGCTAATTGTATCTTATTGAACTGCTTGGACTGCTCTATTGGCGGCATTAAGATGCTATTACACCTTGAACTGTAGAAGTCTTGCATTAATTTGAGAATTTGACTTTTCCATCCAATGTATGCAGGTATGCGTAAATAATGTTCAAGTAAAATAGAGAATAGTTCTTCTTTCTGATTGGGCAAGCAGTTTGATGGATCAATGTACCTCAAAAGAGATTCAAATGAGTCATTTTCAAGACTTGACTCGTATGACACAATGAGTTTGATGACATTAATGAAAGTGTGAATTCTATCTTCTGTATATGATATATGGGGAATAACATCATACCAATTAGGATAGATGTGCTTTAAGTCTTTTTGTACAGCGACATCATAGAGAACGCTTTCTATATTATCTTGCCTACATAACTCTTTTGCAGCAAGGTATTCTTGAATTTCAGTGTTCTCAAATTTTAGTATTCCATTTGTATCTTTCAAAATACGACTCTCAAAGAAAAGTATGTCAAAATTGGCCATAAGCATCTGTGTCATATTGCCCTTTACCCCATCAAGAATCGTGTATAATTCATCTCTTGAGATTTTGTCTTTACGACTTATCTCCATAATGAAAGCGACTTTTTCTAAGACTCTTTGTATAATAATCTTAATGCTTTCATTCTTCTTTATGTCTTGACGATTATTTACGGCAGTTTGTATTGAGCGACCAATAATAAACTCAAACAAGTCACTGATATTTGTAATATCACCTTTTTGCTGTTCATATTCTAAAAGAAATGTCAAGTATCTGGGAATTGTAAGGAGCTCTCTTAATTTTGAACTTTTAATTACATTGGCCTTTGTTATCTCAGAACACCTGTCAACGACTCCCATCACATCCTCATTTCTTAACCTACATAATTCTACATAGATTAAGTCATTGTAGGAAGCAAAGTGTTTTGCATATGATGCTACATAATGTTTTCTACAAGTGAACAGCACTTTAACATTTGGATTCTTTGCCTTATAATCCCTAATTGATTGCAGTGTGCTAAAGAATACATTTCCATCAACCTCGTCTAAAGCGTCTATAATACAGTATTTTAAATATTCAGGGACTGACTTAGACTCAAACTGAGAAGCAGCACAATGGTATAGCGGCAGTCCAAATTTTCTACTTATTATTTCCTCGACAAGCCTACTTTTGCCTATACCAGGTTCTCCTACGATGCAAACAAATTTTTCCTGTAGCAACTCATCTATTGACAAGTTTTCTCCAGTATCAAATAATGAACGATTACTATTTTTATTTTCTAACAGGTCGTCTATATTCTGATAATTATGAATTTGTGGTATAATATAATTTGTCATTAGGAATATTTATTTAACAAGCATTTATAAAGCACCTATCCCGTAATTATGTTACTGTTCTTGTACGTCGTACCCAGAATTTCCCGTGTCTTGTCGTGCACACCGAATACCAACCAAATCCTTATACCTCAGGTTCGCCTCATTGCATAGTGCCGAGAAATACTTACCAAAATCATCGAAGTCGAAGTTGTTCTCTGCTTTCTTGAACTCCACGACCTCATTCTCATGATGGTTTCGCAGATTGTCGAATATTTCGTATATGTTCATTGCCTCACTCATATTTTGTTTGCAAAGTTATACATTCTTTTCTAAACTAGAGCAAATATTAGTAATGCGATTTTAGCATCTTTTTTAATTTATCCAGTTGATCAATTATCTCATCCTTATTACTTTTGGGATTTTCTACCATATTCAATATTCTTTTTGCCAATTGCTTCATAGGCTCATTTTGAAAATTATATTTGGGGAATGGATAGAGTATATGATTATTCTTCTCTGGACAAGAAAAATACAAATCTTCCAAACTCCATTGGGGCTCTTTGTCAACTTTAATAATCTTTCCGATTGTTTCTTTCCATAAATCATTCCGATAGCCATATTGTGCGATAAGAATAATGGCAAAAGCCATAACAGCATTTATTGCATTGAATAGTTTTGCTTCAGAGAAATGTTCCTCACGATCATGTTTTATGTTATTATATGCCTTATACCAAGACAGTTCAGTATTTTCCTTCCATTGAGCAAAAGGTGAAAAAGTACCCAAATCGTTAAATCTATGAAAAGACAATACATATTGATCGAGCTTTAAAGCATCTCGTATTTGGTAATAGTCTATCATTTGGAAATATTTCCCTATTGGAAGTATTGCATTAGTTTTCAAAATTGTTTGCATTCTTGAGTCTAATTCTGTACATGCTAGGAGAATGGCATTTCTCAGAGCATGTCCATAAACGCTCATTTGCTTTTTATGTGGCGCAACCACCTTAAAAATGTTATCTATATCATCAAGAATGATCTCTAGTTGGCGTAATAGGTTTGAATACTCTTGACGATTGGATATAGGTAAATCCAAATAGGATTCCGTTGAAGGCATGTCGCTTTGTTGGAAATTACATATATCATCTATAATTTGTTCAGAAAAAATAGGCCTATAGATAGAATAATAGTTCTGTCCTAAATCTGTCTTAATACGTTTTAGTCGGTAATTAGTCCTGCTATTCAAAGGAAATACTGAGAATGATGGATTAATAATTGAAATCCTCTCAAATAGATCTTCTTCACTAATGGTTGCGAAATCTTTTATAGGATTGTCTTGCCAAAGGGAGCAGTCACTGTTATCTATAGAAAGCACGTAGGCTTCACCGTTACAATATTGTAATGGTATGCATGCCTTATTTGGGGATGTTAATGCCGGGAAATCGGCCAAAAGAACATATACACCTTCTTCCTTATCCATATTAACAAATGATTATGGTATCAACAGACCTCTATATTCAAGGTCATGCTTCATTGTTTCTTCTGTTTGATGAATCTCAATGTCGATTTGTTTCAGGCGATTCTCTTTTTCTTCATTTGTATGCTTGTTGTCTTGAAGCACACTTAGTTTCATTTTTGCCTTAACACATTCCAACCCATTGTGAATTGCCAATGCGCTTACAGGGGCATTGGAATTGAACAAATGAGTTAAGCTCTGCCCTGCAAGCAGGTTCCCCCACTTTTCATATTTCTGAATATCGCTCAGACATTGTTCTATTCTGTATTCTTTTGTCTGTACCATATTTTGTTCTCATTATTTGATTCTTTTTGACAAGACAGTAACAATATCTTCATTTGTTACATATCTATATATTTGTGGCGGTTGAAAATTGGGATCAACTTTCCTTAAGTCTTCCAATCTTATTGGCGATACCGATTTTATCATATCAAATTCTATGCCAATAGCTTTACGATAGCCATCATAATATGAACAATAGCTTTGTTTATTGATACCTAAACGATTTGAGTACCTTTCCCACAAACTATTAGGGCTACAATCTATAATACTTTTCACCTTTCCGAATCCTATCACAGCTTTAACAGGAGCTGACGCATAAATAATGACATAATCCCCCTGTTGGACATGAGGTCTCATTTTTCTCAGTTCAATATCCTTTTGACCTGAGATCAGTTTATTTGCATATTCTGGCTTTACTGCTATAAACAAATATTTATGTGCTATTTTTGTTCTTTCCATTTGCCTAACTGATAGATTTGAAAAAATATTATATCATTGATTTCTACAGGAGAAGCAAAAGTATTCCTTTTTCTCCCATTAGAAAATAGAATTTCTTGGATTTTGTCAAACTTTACAGGATAATCAAAAACTTCTGTATGGCAAAACTTGAGGGCTCTTATATCTGTATTAATGTCCCCATCACATAATTTATATATGTCTTTCCATTCATAAATGCCATATCGTCTGTTTACATGAAAAAGATCTTTGGGCTTTCCTGTCATAACCTCTGTAAGATATGAAGACGCAACAATAGATTTTGTATGAGAATACTTGTCTCCTCCGCTCACATACCATAATATTCGAGCAGGATATTTTTCCGTAATAGGTTTCGTGTGACGATAATAAACATTTTCAAAACTCCACAACTTTTCTGGATTTGCCCCAAATAAGTCTTCGCCCGCAATTGTCAAATCAAACAACTGGCCTGCCCAATACGGCATTATTGGCACTATATATGTAGGAATGTTCAAACCTTTTATCTTTAATGGGAATAGCTTCCTTTCTACTGCCAATAGTAATCTGTCATTATTGTCAACAGTCATTGACGGATATGACTGATTGATTATATTTGATACTTCTTCTTTGGCAACAATGATGTTATATACATACTTAACATATAGATTATTCTGCAGTACAAATCCAAATTTGTCTAAGATATCCTTCTGCTTTTCTGTTATATATTTCTCTTTGAAAACTATTTGGGTCTTCTCACTTTTAAGAATCCTTTTCAAAATCTCAGAAATAATTTGGAAGAACAGAGCATTGCAGATGTCTTTGTCACAGATACGCAAGAATTCTATATCTGTCGAATCTTTCTTTTCTGTTATCCCATAAAATGCAATTGCATCACCATGTCGTTTTAAAACATATAATTTTCCTTCGTTTTTGTTTATCAGTTCCGATACTAATGAATTAAAAGTTGGTTTGTCTTCACCTTCCTTCTGCATCCAGAATCTATTAACACAATTAGACAGTTCCTGTGGACTTGGTTTAGAGACATAATCAGAAGTAACCCCTATCAACTGATTGGGAAGATATTCTTCCCCATGCAGGAGTTGGTCAACCTGCATAATAAACTCTTGAGGATTATATATCTGTAGCGAGTATTGCTTTTCTATGATATCCCTTTTATTAATCAATCCCTCATCGTAAGTTATAAAATAAGGCGTTTGAGAAACAATACATGATGCAATCTGTTTCCTGTCAGATATATCGTTATCTGATTTCCCACTGATTATTTGCTCCAAGTCTTTTACGACTTTCTTTTGTTCTTCCACATCAACCTGAAGCTGAGTAAAAGAAGATAAAAGTGCGCGTGTCCTTGCTGCACGTTGTAAATTCTCGTCCCTGTCTATTTCATTAAATGCTTCTGGAGCAAAGCATAATTCAGTCTCGTCAATCAACCAGTCTGCCAACAAACCGCAAGGGTCTTCTTGTGGGGAAACATAATTTGCATTTTCAGCTTCTCGCAACTTAACTATGATATTCATGTCCAGCAAAGCCTTCACCTTAGAAGTCAACGCTACAGAGAACAAGTCTGGCTGATTAAAGTCGTACCACCACCTATTTAGATAATTCACTTCATAACTTCTACTCCTGACCTTTTCGCGTGGAACGAATCCGAAATTTCTCCATACAGAAGACGCATAATCAAAATCGGTTCTGCAACTAAGCGATATACCTCTATATACTTTTTCGAATTTTCTTTTGAGAGCATTCAACAAAGTAGTAGAAACGCCCTTGCCTCTGTACTCTTCGCTAACACACAAATGAACGATGCTAACCCGAGAAAAGCGAGAGACAACACGAAACATCAAGTAACCTGCCAACGTCTTGCCATCATGTGCAATAATAATAAACTTATTCCTTGCATGATCTTCGAAGCCGCCTTCGGGCATAAACCCCAATGTGGCTGAGTTCTTTCTTCCTAATGCTTTTACATCTTCAAAGAACCTGTTTCTGTTGTCAATAAATTCTATCGTCATTTTTCTTTATTAGCATCGGGTTTACAGCAGCCATACTAAATGACAACTTTTCTGCATCATCTTTTAATGGTGAAAGGCCTTTATGCCCTTCAATCCATTTCTGATATTCAGAAATATCAGGGTCAGATAAACAAATAGCGTATTCTATACCAGCTATAGCCATCACAAAGTATATTTCAGCCTCAACATTTCCATTTTGAAAATGTTTGTGTTCTTTTACGAATAACTTCATCTCATGAAGGATCTCATAATAAATGTTCTCGTTTTGATTATAGAAATAATCTCCTTCTGAATAGATCCTCCGTTGATTATATTGCCAATACTTACCTACTCCATATCGGGCATATTCTCTTAATTCTTTTAATAAGTCTTTACCTCTTCCTAAATACTCTTGAACACACAAATCATAATTGTCTTTGCCCATGTTATATAGAAAATATTCATATGCACATTTTGCAAGGAAACGGGACATAAGCGTATTAGGAGTATCTGGCTCATCATAAAATAAAGAAATAGCCTTATTACATTTTCCTGAGATAATAGCATTTACCACATTGTCATTTTCTATATAAACTATCTTTTCTTCAGGATTATATGATACTGGTGATATATCCATTATAGAAGGAAATATAAATGTTTCTTTAACAAATCTTCCATGCTTCGTTCTTATATCATTTCGTCTCCGCATTGATACAAAATATGGCTGAGCCAACAATTCCTTTTCAATTTTAACAGAGAAATAGTTGTTACAGGTATCACAGACATATCCCTTAGGAAGAATGTGTTCCATATTCCCAAGTGACTCAGGAATAATATGCTCAACACTTTTAGAGGTTGAAGAATCCTTATGGCAGAATATACATTGCATATTTCCTCATATTCGATTATTCCATTTATCAAGAATATCATGAAGAGTATCTCCTTCATACATAAATAAAGAAAGGACATCTTCCTTTTCGATTGGTTTTTTATGAAGATAATTCTTGATACCATCTAATGTTTCTGAATAGAATTCTTGTAAAGTAAGCCCCTTTGTTCTATTACTTATTGCATTTCCATTGTATTCTTTAACGTCATATTCACGCTTATCTGCCAAATTCACAAAATAATCTTTGTTGGGAGCTTTATAGGCTAAAATGTCATCAAGTATTTCTACTTTGTATGAACATATAGTTCCATCATCGCATTCTACATTCAAAGTAATAATATTATTATGAGGAACCAAACTTTCTATTTTGCAATCCTCCAAAATATTAATTATTTCAAAAGTTCTTTCAATCTCTGATTTGTAGAAATTGGATTGTGGGTTATGATGGGATGTTGGATTCAGAGATTGTTTCCTATGTATTTCAAGTTCATCCAATATATCTGTTTTGAATCCTATTTTAGAATACATGGCTTTTGCCTTTGCAATACAGCCTGCAATCATTAATCCATTTGTTTGCACTAACTCTCCGTTGTCTTCTCTTAAAGAGTATGCATGAATTTGTTTCTTAAAAAGTTCTTCAAGTGCTTGTCGCTGGTTATTTCCACAGGCATTATAATCAATGGGACGATCTTTCCCTTTAAAATAAGCATATGCCTTTGAAAGTGGTGATTGGTACGAAACAATAGAAGGTATCTTTTTTTCACCGTCTTCCGTTTCATACAATTCCAAAAACTTCCAATTGTTATTCTGCTCATCTTCTGGCAAATGATTCATGACACAGTCAAAGAAAACTCTGTCATGGGTAAAAAAGAGAAGTTGATATTTGTCCTTATAATCTGTCAATAGTAGATCCAATAGTCTATCTCTATTGCTCATATCTAAACTTATCATCAGATCATCTAAAACCAAAACCTTAAGAATGTTATCATCATTGACAAATCTGCGATTTAAGACTGTCAATCTTATAGCAATTGCCAATGCAGACATCTTGGCTTCATTCAGAAAGACATGAGGTTTTTCTATATTTACAGGTTTTCCATTATACTCCGTTATAACCAACTCTACTTTGAATGGATGAGGAATAAATTCTTTCTCTTTTCTTTTGTGAGACGAGTCAGAATAATTCAAATGGAAACGTATGTCATAACCTAATTTCTTTATTATATCTTGAGAATTGTTATTGATAAAATCTATCAAATCTCTCATTTTACTATTAAAGAATGCTTCAAATCTAGTAAACTGAGTATAAGCAACACTACTTTTACGAACTTGTATCACTTCACCCTTTTTTGTTCGCATAGTTCCTGGCCCTTCATTGTAGGTTTGCCACATATCACCTGCGTTTGACAAAGATCTACCTTTGATATCAAATTCGTCAAAATTGACATAAGGAAGTATTGAATAAGCAAACACTTCGTACAAATCAGGTTTTTCACTATTTCTAAATTCCTGGAACTTGAAAATTGACTGATAATTGATAAAATCTGTCGCTTTACGGGCTTCCTGTGCATCGGCATTACCACACACATTATTAGATAATAACGATAATTCATAAGCAAAGCCTCCATTATTCGTCTCAATTGTGATATATGAATCAGAATGCTCTTGTCTTGTTCGCAGATCAGACATTTCTGGCGCATAGATATTAACTAATGACTCATCACTTGTTTGGAGAGGCTCAAAATATTTATGAACATCTGCAGGTGATTTCATGGATGCTTCCAAAAGTGTATAAAGCCCCCAATACACAGAACTTTTCCCACTCCCATTTTCTCCATAAAGGAGTAGATGCTTGCCGTTTAACTCTATCGTTTCCTTCTTGCTGAAGAATTTGAAATTTGATATGGTAATTTTATTTATTTTGCTCATATGTTGTTGCTGTCGTATGGATTTTATTTATAAAGTTCTTACTGCGAGTCTCCAAAAGTAGTAGTTTTTGTCGGACTGAGTTATCTGAATGTTGGTACCAATCATAGAACTTTTTAATGGAGTCCATTATAGGTCCCGAACCAAACTGATATGTCATCATATCTGAAATAACGTCAATGTGTTGAACCTTCATGTGCTCTTCAAAATAGAGTTCATATATTACCATATCAACAATCTCTTCTATGTGTTTGATCACACGGGAGTTACTGGTATGGATATAGATGTCTGAATTGTCTTTGTCATAAAGATATAACAAGAAATCTACAAGTTTCTCTATAACATATTGAACTTTCTGAGTCTGCTCATATGCAGGAATAGGAAAGCGATTAATATAATCTGGCTTATATCTGAAATATCCATTTGCCAAAGTTGTTCCCGTATTAGTAAGGAACCACCAGCATAAACGCGAATTTAGCAATGCCATCCAAAACTTGTAACTCTCCAGCACCTCTTTCTTTTTAATATAACCATAGATCGTCGTTGTCTGGTAGTATTCTCCATCTTGATCATAGGCAAAATTACCACCCAAAGAAATGTCTGGTGCAACAAGTTTTTCTTTTTCTGCCAATACAATTCCTTGTTTTCTTCCAAATTGAAACCACTCTCCATCAATATTAAAGCGTCCTCTCTCTCTACCACGAAGTTCTGTTTCACAATCTTTTAAATAAGCATATCCCATCGGGTATTTCTCTGAAAGCTCGGCCTCCGTGTATAGTACTGCTTTACCTTCAATCTTTTTATATGGGAAGATGACATACCGATCTGTAGCAATGTGGTCATAACGATGAACATCCTCACCCTTTAATAGTGGTTTTACAAATTCTCGTTCTATCCTCACGGTACGAGCAAGTTGCTTAGATTCCCCAATGATATAATTTTCACCTTCTTTACAATCATAAAGGAAATACACATCGTCTTTACTTGTTGCCAATCCCTGAAATATTTTATCAAAAACATCTTCAACCTTCCTTGGATGTTGTTCCAATGCGCCTAAAATCAAAGAATCGTCCCCAACAGTCAAAGTCCATTGTTCTTTATTTAACTTTTCTGCTATAACCTTTTCTGCAGAGTCATCATTTAAGGAGTCCAAGAATAATTTCAGTTCTTGGTTTGTGATAAGATTTCTATTTAGTTCATAATAATAAAGACATGGGCTATTAGGCACAAACCACTGCAAACCTGTATAGGTTGATGCATCAAATACTTGATACGCTCCAAAATTTATGATTTTATATGCAGCTTTCTTTTGAGAGACAACACCCCTAAATTCTTTTCCAAATGCCGCATTTGTCCATTTTACTGGCATAATATAGTTTACGATTCCTCGACTGTTAATAATTTGAAGTCCCCGTTCTGCAAATATCACATATAAATCGTATGCCCCTTTTGCAGACTTATAATTATTGACTAACTCGTCTGCGTATAATGGATTACTATTCTTAATACCTTGTACTCTCAAATAGGGAGGATTGCCTATTACGACATCAAACCCCATGAACTCACCGTTTTCATCCAACAAGGCAGGAAACTGGTATCTCCATTCAAATGATGATTCATACAATTTATTACTTTCTATATCTGCACGTTCTTTTTCTAAAACGGTAAGTTCCGCTTTGTATTTCTTTATCCTATCAGTCTCCTTTTTTGTCTGTTCAAAAAGAGAAGGAGCATCTAAATCAGATATTAGACGTTTTAAGCGTTTAATCCTGGAAACTTTCTTATCTGCCAATTCAGATTTAAATGTGTCCTTTATAGATTCTATTATTAGTTTGAATTCTTCTTTTGCTTCATGATCAGATGCATTTGTATAATCTGCGACCAACTGTTTATACTTTGCAAGGGAAATTTTATCCACATCATCCTTCCCCTCGTTATATATTTTAAAGACAGCATCTATAGGCTCATCTAAATCAAAGCGGTTCAACAAGGAATCACCACACACAATTTTATAGTCAAGATTTGGCAATGGCATAGGGTTCTTTTCATCAACGACCAATGCTAACCAAAATCTCAGTCGGGCAATATCAACAGCTCCTTGCTCAATATCTACCCCAAAGACATTCTGCTGAATAATTTCGCGTTTCACATGTGATGGTACAAAATCGTCTCCTGGTTTTGTAAACCCATACAACAATAAGCGAGCATGATACAATACATTTAAAATGCCCATAGGAAAGGCACCAGACCCAATCGCAGGATCGCAGACTTTTATATCACGCAGTAATTTGTAAATCATATTTGCGACAGATTTTTCTTGTAAGATCGAATCAACAATTCCGTTCTTTATCAAGTTGTCAACCGCTACATGAAATTGCCCATCAATATGTGATTTTAAATAAAGGGAGATACTCTCTTGGCACATATATTGGACTATCTCTTTAGGAGTATAATATGCCCCCTTTTCATTATTATTTTCCAGCAAATTCTCAAAAATATGTCCCAACATCTCAGGATCAATGCCGACCTCTGAATCATCTGGATCATTTTCATCTATGGTGAAATTGTACATAGAAAAGAAATCCATTAGATTCTTAAAATATGAATATGGGAAATCAATATCCTTTCTGTCAATTTCGTCCTTATCAAACAATCCTCCATTAAGATAAGGTATCCTTATATTCTCCCCCAAACGACTATCGGCAAGATCGTCTGTCCTACGCTCATTAAGAGTGTTGAAGAACAAAGGTTCAAGTACATCACTTAGTATTCGATTATTGCCCTCATTTCTTTCTACCAAATGAGACATATATGCACGGTCACCCCCTTCCCAATCCTTGTTAACTGCAGGGACACCCATCCATCCTCTTTTTTGCAAGAATTGAAGAAACACAAGACGCCCCAACAACTTCTTAACATAATCACGATTTGCTTTGGTGTTACCATGGGTGATACCATTTAGGTATTTAAGGAACAAAGAATATTGATTATAGTAACCTGCAAAGAAATCTTTATTCAATCTTTCTACAGAGAACACATCTGTTACAGTAGAGAGGGTAATCTTAGATTCATCAATAAGTTCCTTCAAGCGTATGGATGCTGTGGTACATGGTTCATTTTCTCCCAATAAGAATGTATATCTTTTGGGAGCTGTCACCTTTGTTTCAAGTTCGCCATTTGCATTCAATGAGGTTTGTTTGGAAACAAAGGTTAAGCGATAATCTGCCTGTTGATTTGAATAATAGAACACTAAAGCGCCATGAATAATATCCTGGTCAACATATTTAATGGCAATGTCACGCAAACCCTTTCTGTTTCGTGCAATCTTGATATTGTCTGCGACCTCGAATTTGAACAATCCCAAAGAGCGTCCATCGTCAAGTCGGATAGTACCTACCTGGCCACCGCTCTTTACTAAACTGGCATCAATCTGTATTTCCTTTGACAGGTAGTCTATTTTCAAGAACATGGTTTCGAGTATGGATTTCCACACCTCGAAATCGAACTTTGATGCTAATATCTGTTTTAATTCTGACTGGTTCATCTCTTGCGATATTATGAGTTAAAACTTTCCGAGATAATAATCTCTGGATTAATCTCCTTTTTATTTAGTATGACCTTGTTCATAGATAACTTGGTTTCATTTAAATCTACTGCATCTAAGGGATATGCCGTAATAATGGTTATCAACTTCTCCAATAGTACAGAAAGTTTGATAGGAGTTTTCTTCGTTGATGATTTCAATTTATTCACGTCACGCTGTAATTGCTGGAACTTTCCTGTGGTGATGGCTCTCTTTGCCTTGTTGATGAGTTCACATTCTTCATCCGTGATATTGGGAATGCTCAAGAATCCATCAAGATAGGCAATGGCCTTTTTCTCATTAGGGCCTTGAGCGACATTTACCTTAGTAGGAATGACTTTCGCGTCCTCCTCCTTGTCAGAAAACACCTCTATTGCCCTAGCTACTTGCTGGTGATGCAGTTCATGCAAGGGTATGGACTTTTCATCCATTCTTGCCTCAAATTCTTTCACAGCCTCCAAGAATGTCAATTCTTCATAGGTCCCGTCTTCTCTGACGAATGTAAATGCGTCGCGACGGTGATTGCGGATAAATGTCAATGTAGAGTTACGCATGACCTTATTCTTACGACCCACCCTTGCCCGTAAAGGAAGTTTTGCGATAGACTTGATTAAGTCAGGGTCGTCCTCCTTCAGTTTACGTAGCCACATCAGATAACGTAGTTTCTCGTCTCGTTCTTCGTCAACGTCTTTGTCAAAGAGTCCAAAAGTCTCTGGAGTTTCATCCGTAGAATAAATCTGGCTATCCTCTCCTAATGCAGCATGGAAGGCAAAGAGTTTCATCTTCGCTTTCTTCTCCAATTCTATATCATTATTGACCTTTTCTGTAGGAAAGAAGTTATAGATATAAACGTCTTTGGCTGTGCTGCCAATACGATTGACACGGCCAATACGCTGCATCAGCCTTGTGGAATTCCAGGGCGTATCATAATTCACAATGATGTTTGCCCGATGGAGGTTGACACCTTCTGCAAGAACCTCGGTTGAAATAATGATGTTATAATCATTTTTCTTTTCACCCTCATAATTAGCATCAAAGTTTGCCTTAAGTAAAGGCATCATTTCATTTCGATTGTCACTCCGAACAGCCAAAACACGATGATAACCATTTCCCTTCAATGCTTCAAACAGATAATTTGTTGTTTCTTTACTTTCTGAGAATACAAGCAGTTTTCCCTCATGATTAATTTTCTTATCAAATAAGGTGGTTTTTAGATAGTCAAGGAATATACTCAGTTTGGGATCGTCTTCTACCTTTTCCCAATCTTCAACCAACTTCTTCAGTATCTGTTCATCATGCTCAATACCTTCTTTGAAGCCATCTTCAAAGTCTTCTGGAGCACATATTTCTATCGTAGGATCAGTATATATTGATTCATCTATCAGTTTTATCAATTCATCCTCTTTCCCATTACTAAGCAGTTCGTTGACTTTCAAATTGGGAGCTATATATATAGTTCCATTCTCAAACATCTGAAGCATCACGTGATTAGCTTCATAATACCGCTTCAAAGATTGTTTAAAGGCATAAAAACTACTGTCAATACGCTTTACTAACAGTGTCTTCATAATGGTGGCCAACTGCATAGATATCATATCGGCCTTCTTATACTTCTTTTTCTTGTCAGCACGCAGATATTTTATTGCCTGATATCGATAATAGGTCAAGCCCTCATCTGTTTTGCTCAGCATCTTAATGGTTCGGTCATATAATTCATTGAGCGTAGCATCCAACTGATACCATATTTTCTCAGGCGCATGCACATCAGGAAAAACAACGCCCTGTTCTGCCAAATCCTTTCGATAAGCCTCATTCTCCATAAGGTCTGTTCTTGTACGGCGTACTGTCAATGGTTCTACAACTTTAACACGAATTCTTTCATAAATGGCTTTGACCTCTTGCGAAATCAAATCCATATTTTGTTCTTTTTTTAACTTACGATATTTATCGATTTGTTCACGGAAGAATCGTTGCAGATTACTTTCTTCTAATGTGCTGTCTTTTGAGTCTTGAAACAAATACACCAGATTGGCAATATCTTCAGGACGATTATTCAAAGGAGTTGCAGAAACAAGAATAACTTTCTTGTCATAAAACGTTCCGTCAGGATGCTGGTGTCTGGTTTTCGTCTTACAGATCTTCTGAAGTTCGTTATACATAGACGCTGTATCTGTCCTGAATTTATGAGCCTCATCAACAATTACCAGATCGAACAATCCTGCATCTTTTATTTTATGCAGACTGCCATTGGTTACAATCTTAAAATTATCTATTTTGAATGTTGACAGAGCATCTTCCCAGTTTTCTTCCAATGCTGGGGGGACAATTACCAGTGTATGTGAACGATAGGTTGGGAAACCATTAGAGAAGAAAAACTTCTTTGCAATAAGAGCTGCGATAACTGTCTTTCCCAAACCGACAACATCGGACAAGAAAAAACCATTGTGCTTCATCATCTTAGCATAGCCGTCATTGACGGCATCAATCTGATATGACAGTTTTTTATATCCCTTAGGTAAATCTGAGACAGAATTAGGATCAAAATCAATGCTCTTGCCAAAATACTCTAACAAGAACTTCAAATATACCTGATAGGGAGTGAAATCCGGATTCAAATAGGATTCTTTCTTTATTTTCTCAATGTGAGTCAAATCTATCTCCACCGATTCAGCCCACAACTTTTCAAACGTCTCTGTGGCAAAATGAATGTCATCATCATATCTTAGTTCTACATTAAACTCAAAATTCTTCTCAAGTCCTGCTTCCGTCAGATTACTGGAGCCCGTAATCACAGAACCATACCCATGCGGGTGATACACTTCTTCCCTGAATATATATATCTTAGCGTGTATATTCTGTTTAGGGTGAATGCGCATCTCTATCCTACGAGTCATAATGTCCTCAATGAACTGATACATCCCTTCTTCTACTTCCTTGTCGTACTTGGCTTCTTGGATATTCTTTTTTATTTCTTTAAAGAATTCTTCTTGCGACTGTTCGGCATTAGGATTGAACAATAGTCCTTGTTGATTAGCCTGATAGGTTAGTTTGTCCACATTTATTCCCACAAGAATCCTAATTTTCGGAGTCTGTTGAATAAACTTTCGGATTCTAAAATAGCCAGATGCACGGAAATAACCTACAAGTGCATCGAAGAAATACACCTTTTTATATTTGAATATACCTTCAATTTTCTCAAGAAGGGTATTCTGGTCTTCGTTCGTAAAGAAATTCGTTCCCATAATTACTCTTCTTTTGTCGGATTAATTAAATTCCTCACATCTACATTCAAAACCTGTGCAATCTCATTCAACTGTGCAACAGAAGGCTGCGACTTGTTATGACACCATCGTGAAATAGTGTGCTCTGTTTTACCTAACTGCTCTGCTAACCAGCGATTAGTCTTATCTTGCTCAGCAAGGACTACTCGCAAACGGTTTAATGCTTCATTCTTTCCAATGTTTGCCATATTATGTTCAATATTTGAGCGCAAATATACACAAAAAAAATGATTCCACCTATTTAAATGAAGAAAAACTGCAGGTTTTACCTGAAACAAGCCTAAAATGAGTTTTTATAATCTCGGTCCACGTCTCTTTTTCTTCTTCTGCATTTGTCGGCGAAATTCTTCTTCGGCTGGGTCATAGACAGGATTAGAGGTGTCGAACAATCCCAAAGAAGGGATTCCTATTGACGGTTCGTTACGTCCTTGTCGCTCAAAATGATTCTCTTGTCTTGGTTGTTCTATCTGGATCTTGTATGGTTGACTATTGATTGTCCGTTGCTGCTTTTTCTCCGCATTGGAATTCAGTTTTGACAAGATTCCTGCAAAAGACAGGCCCCTGTTGATTTGTGATGCCTTGAACGAAATACCGTCTTTTGTGAAGCGCATGCCCTGCAGGTCATTCAGGTTTTTACTGCCATTCTGTTTCATGACAAGTTCCACTTCCACGCCATTCGCTTTGAGGTGATTCACGAAATCTGGCCATGACTTGCAGCGCAATAAGGCTGCACCGATGGCACGATATATCTCGTATTTTGTTTTCTCTGCACCCCTTAATCGCTCGGTTTTAGTGTGCCCCTTGCCCTTCGAAAATGTCAATCCATACTTCCGTTTAAGCAGTTTTGTCACCTGCTCGTTCCGCCTAAAATCGTTCTGGTCTGTGATGGTCTTACCCTCGTTGTTGATACGGTTATAGACCAGATGGCAGTGGGGATTCCCGTTGTCGAAGTGGCGCACAAGGAGAAACTGAGTGTCCTTGATACCCATCAGTTCCATGTACTCCCGTGCAATCTTCGTCATCATCTCGTCGGTCAACTTGTCCTTGTCCTCTGGCAGAAAACTCAGGGCGATATGACCTACAGGCTTTGAGATTCTGGAATTCATCTGCCGCTGGAAATCGAAACTGTCGATAATGTCCTGTGTCGTGGTCAGCAACACACCATCCGAGGCAAGGATTCTTGCTTCTTCCTTACCTGTCACATAGTGGACGCATCTGCTAAAAGATGCTGCCTTCATGATTTTCCCTATCATTTTTTCTTCTTGTTGGTGCCTTGTTTGTACTCTCTTATCACATCGGTAATCTCTCCTAGCAGTTTGTCTATTGGCGAGTATAGGTAGATAATGCTGTCTTGATGAGCCATTTTCGTCAGTTGGTTGAGATTGTTCGCCAGACCTACCAATGTACGGTACTCCTTCAAGTCAGCCTCGGTACGGGGCTGTACGACCTCAGACTGCAAGGCAGACTCACGGATGTACTCCGCCAAACGCCTGTTCGCCTTCCGGCTCCTTGTTCTCAAAATCTCGTAGTCAATCTTTGAGAACTTGACCGTAACAGCCTTTGACAGCCGCCTTACATCGGCAACGGTCGGTCTGCCCTTCGGTTTCTTCTTGTTCTGATCCTTTGTTGCTATCATAATTCCAGTGTATTCACTTTAGTGACTATACTCACTGAATCTGCGACCAATGGGGAGCGGATTCCCTCGCATCGTGAGTGCGAGCGAGGTCGTTTTCGGGATGCCGAAAACATAACCTCGCCGCACTCATACGAAAGTATCCAGACGTTTGTGCCACCTACAGTGTCAGAGCCATTATGTGCAGTTGCAGACTCCGTGCTTATCGCTTACAATTTATACCATTCCTTTAGTTCGTTGCCATAGACAATCAGGTGGTGCCTCACCATGTTCTCAACGATTCCTGATGCGCTCATGCGCTTGCCACCCAACCGTCGTGCTATCTTATCCAGTTCGTCGCGGAGGGAGGCACTGATGAACACAGGCATGCGGTTCTCTATCTTGGGAACAGGGAGATAGACAGAACGGTACTCTTCCAATGAGAGTCTGCGCTGCTTGCTGCTCACTCGATGCATGGGAGGTAGCTTGCCATCATTCCCGTCAGGAAGAGAAACCGACTCTTCTGGCATCGATGGAGAATCTGGGGATTCTGTTGATGGAATGAGAGCAGAAGACTCAGCCGCTACCTCGGCTACAGGTTTCTCCCCTGTTGTATCCTCATCGCAATCCTGCTGTGTTGCTTCCATAGACATAGGTTCAGTGACTTCACTTGGTGGAGTCACTAAACTTGAATCAATGGACGCAATAGTTTCATTCTCTTTTAGCGGTTCCTTGGTGGGTGGTTCTTCTTGATTGTCACCAAACATCGAGAGTGCCACAGAATAACGCTCGGTCATTTTCTCATCTGACAAGAACCGTCCGCCTTTTGATTCCAGAATCCACTGTTCCATCTTCTTCTCGTCTTCCTCACTCATGTTGTTCACTTTTGTTTTTGTTGCCATTCAAATCTGTTTTGATTGTTTGTACTATGGCCAGAGCTTTCGCTACTGACCGTTTTTCGGGCCAAAGGTAAGGTGATTGGGATAACCCTCCATGCGTTTGGGTTTTCCTGCGCCATTCTGCATAGGATGTGAACGTGGGGGCCAATTTCCGGTTTTTGATTCCCTATTTTGCTAAGTGGATTTAGTGGATGGAGTGTAACAAGTGGCCTCATTGTAGTGAGTGTACACATTGGTTACAGTGAATTCATTGTGGCCATTATAATAATAAGGTATAGGCATTTGGGCTGGTTCGTTGGTAACAACGTTCGTTCTTTAGTCCGTCCATCTTGTAGTTCATACGTTATAACGTTCGTACGTAAATATGTTCTAACGTTGGAATGTTCTAACATTGGTACGTTAGTACGTTACAACGATGGGATGAACATTATGATAGTATGGCTTTTCAGTTTGTTGATTGATTGTTTTACAGGTTTATCGTTTTACCAATTAATGGGTTTATGAGTTGATTTGTCAAGCTATCGCTTGGTTGGTTGATTTTGTGACTAATTTCTATGCTTTTGGCAAAAGGGGTGGCGCTCGTGGCACCCTTTATAGCGGTCACGGACGCCAGTTAGCCTGAAAAATTTGGTGAGAACATCAAGATTGTGTAACTTCGCATCGTATTTGGGACAACAGGTTGCACTGGATGCGCAGTTTTAGAGCGCAAATCAGGGCAAGTTTTCTCATGGTATGCTCATGATAAGCGCAAGAAGCGTACCTTTGCATCGGTATTACCTCATGAACTGGCATCGATGGCACTGTTTTACAACGCCAATCGGCGCCATCAGGATTGAGAAGTATCGGGAGGTGCTGACAAAGATGTAACTTTGCATTGGATTTGAAAGAATGCTGTCCTCAATGTCACCGTTTTCGTGGGACATTCGGGGACAGTTGCTTTGAAAATTTGGTATGGTCAGTTTCTTACCGTACTTTCGCATCGGCAAGAGAAACGGGCATGTGCTTGCACAATGCCACAAGAGGGGGTAGCCTAATTCCACCTCGGTGGTGGCATCCCACAATTGGGCATAGCCTGATGCAGTGTGGGGGCTGATACCCCACAGCACTGCATCATCCGCACTTAAAATGAGCAAGCTCAGCGGACATTAGGTTTTGGCTCAAAGAAGTTCGTGAAACGTTAAAAACAGAAACGGTTTTTACAGAGGAGCCCAATGTGGTACATTTGCCGTACATTTGCCGTACCTTTGCCGACGATTCGATTTGACAATAATAACAATAAAAATAGAAAAGATGATAGAGATCGTAAACATTGAAAAGAAAACCTACGAGGAATTCGTAGGACAGTTTGAACGCTTCGTCAAGAAGATGACGGAGATGGGTAATAGAGGCACCAACAAGTGCCTGGGTGACTGGCTTGATAATGATGAAGTATGCCGAAACCTGAAAATCAGCAAGAGAACCTTGCAGACTTTAAGGGACAACGGAACTCTGGCGTATTCGCAGATTAGTCACAAGACCTATTACAAACAGGAGGACGTGGACAAAGTCTTGCAGGATGTCCGAGACAGGAAGAAGGACGCAGCTTGGCGTAAGCCCCGCAAGAAGTCTGAAACAAAAAGAGATTGTATAACCCCAAAAGACTAACGGAGTATGGATTTACAGAACAACGTGAATGAATTGATCACATTGAGGACTAATGGCGTGGAGGATGCCATGAAGTCGATGAAGGACATTGAGAGTCTTTTCGACAAGGTGACGAGCAATTATCGTCCCTTGCTGAACGGTGAGCGGTACCTGTCAGATGTGGAGGTTTCCCATCGGTTGAAAGTGAGCCGACGAACTTTGCAGGACTATCGGGACAACGGCACTCTTCCTTACTTCAAATTGGGTGGTAAGGTGCTGTATCGTGAGAGTGACTTGGAGGCGCTGCTCCAAAGATGCTATCATCCTGTTATCCGTATAGCGGTATCGCAGAAGATTGCCCTTTAGAAGGATTGCCCCTCCAAAAAGAAGAACAAAAAGAAAGACGGATGTTCTGGCTATTGTCTGGCATCCGTCTTTCTTTTGTTTATAGATGTTATAGGCTGTCACTTATTGAGCACCCTCTTTCTGAAGTCTATGTCATCCACAATGATGCAGATGTGTTCGTATGGGTTCCGCTCGTAAGCCTTGTTGGTCATGTATTTGCGGAATATCTGGGCATTACGGCTTGGCAGTTTGTAGGTTAGGTAGAATATCATGTCAAGGTTATACACCTCAACCGTCCATCCCTGATGCTCATGCATAGGAAAAGGAATCCTGTCCGTTGTCTCATGCTCATATAGTTCACTCTTCTTGTAGATGGAGCGGATGGTGCGAAATATCAAAGCCTCCGGCAGACCGAACATGTCGGCAATCTCTTCCTTCGTCATCCACACGTCAATTAGCGGCATACTCACCTTGCCGCCCTCTGTCATTCTGATGATTCCTCTGCTCATAATCATGCTATTTTGATGTTACCGAATGTCTTATTGAGTTTGTCGTCGAGCATCGTCAAGTCCTTGTTGAGTTTTTGGGTCGTGAGTTTGGCGTAAATCTGTGTGGTTACTATGTTGGTATGTCCCAGAACACGACTCACACTCTCTATCGGAATGCCATTCGACAAAGCCATTGTGGCGTACGAATGGCGCCCACAGTGATATGAGATTTGCTTCTCAATACCGCATGCAGAGATAACTTTCTTCAGTTTCTTGCACATCGACCAGTAGTTCATCTTGCCGAATACGAGTTTGTCCTCTTGCAGATGCTTATAGCGGTTGATAATCTGCAAGGGAATGTCCATCAGCTTTACCTGAAATAGTACGCCCGTCTTATGACGCTTCGAGATAATCCATTTGTCACCGTTCACATCTACGATGTCATCAGTGGTCAGTTCCTTCACGTCCACAAAACTCAATGCAGTCATAGCTGTAAATACAAAGATGTCACGGACGAAGGCAAGGTTGGCATCCTCAAACTCGTGGGTGATGACAGTCCTCAGTTCTTCTTCCGTAAGATACTCACGCTCCTTGCAGTTCGGGCTGATATGGAACTGAGCGAACGGGTTACGGGGAATCTTGCCATTGTAGTGTGCTCTCATTACCACACCCTTCAGCCACATGCATCGTTGCCAGATTGTTCCGTTAGCCAGTCCTCTGTCAGTACTTAGATATGCAGCAAAGTCCTTGATAAACTCCGGTGTAAGTTCTAGCATGGATATATCTGTCCGACGAAGATTAGACTGTAGGAACTCAGCCACATCTTTTCTGGATCGCTGCATAGCCCACAAGGTACTGGCAACTCTGTCCTTGCCCACACGCTTTTTCAAACTGGCAATGTCCTTATCGAAAGCATTCAGCAGAGTCTCGTATTCACTGCCAAAACCCTGAAAGGAATTACGCACCATCTCAGCAGTAACAAAAGCCTCACGGTCTGACAGGTGTTGATAGTGCTTGATAATCTGAGCCTTGAAATTGTCGAGGTCACGGTTTATCTGCAATGACTCCTTGCTGCGGCCTTTGGCACAGTTACCCTTCACATCCCACATATCCAATGGGATGCTGTGTTTGCAACTGAACTGCGATTGAGTTCCATTGATGGTGATACGCCCCATGACAGGCACGATGCCGTCCTTCTCCTTACCCTTGTTCACGTAGAACAAAATCTTGAATGTGCTTCTTGACATACTTTTCAATTCATTTTTCGTTTCAGGCTGCAAATATAATACCATTTTTTGAGTTGCCTTTTCGGCAATTCATTGCAGATTGTTGAATCGAAAACAAGTCAGTTTGAACTGCGTCATTCTTCCTTTTTCGTGTCCTCGGAATTAGAAAAGTTTAACTCTCAGAGGCGAGTTGTGCGGGTTACGATTTAGAGACCTAACTCTCGCACCAATCCGCATCAAGTTGCATTTTTACCTCGTTCCTAATTTCCTCATTTTTCCCGTCTTGCCTTTATTTTACGGTCATTCTGCGTTAATCTTCGAAAATTGCTCGTTTGTTACAACCTTTTTTCGTAACTTTGCACGTGAAAACAACTAAAACCATTAAACATCATGATCTATTCACAAACTTCAAAGTCATTCAAACGTTCGGAACTGGCTCAGTGCTACTTCCCTGATCTCAAACCCATGTCAGCCTGGGAGAAGTTCAAAGACTGGCTCAATGCCAACGCCCGCCTGCGTCCGCTCCTTAGTATCACGCGCCGCACGTACACGCCAGCGGAGGTGCAGCTCATCTACGACGTGCTGGGCGAGCCGTAGAAATTCGGGTGATTATTTTTCAATAAGCCAGTTTTATTCTTACATAAGAGCCCTGTGTGCCGTAACGCGTGGCTCTTATTTTGTATACCAGAAATATAGTCATCATTTTCAGTTCAGATATGTCAAAGTCTTGGACATTTGGACATTTGGACAATTTCTTTATAAAAATGGACAAATAACCATATATATATATATTAATAATAACATATATATAAATATATATGTTATTATTAAATTGAGATTTCCTTATTTTGGATTAGATAGCGAAAAACAAAATGTCCAAATGTCCAAATGTCACATTAGTTGTTTTTTGGACTTTTGGACATTTGGACAATTTGTTTATGATGAATGAAGTAAGTATTAATAGTAAGATGAAACTCTCCGAGCACATAACGCTCGGGGAGCTGACGAAGAGCAAGTACTCTGAGATGTATAATATTCCGAGTCGCGTGGCGATTGAGAATCTGAAAAGAGTGTGTGGGTGGTTGGAGGTTTGAGGTTCCGATATAATCAGAGGTACGTGCTGGAGCACGTTGCGACACGCGAGGGACAGACCCCGTGTAATCCGCTCGCCTGCGGCATCGCTGCTCACACAGGGGTCAGTCCCTGTGTGTCGCATGTGTCGCATGTGTCGCAGGGGGAGGAGCCGATCGTGATTAATTCGGGGTATCGGTCGCCGGAGCTGAACAGGAAGGTGGGAGGGGCTGCGAACTCTAATCATCTGACGGGGTGCGCGGTGGATATCCGCTGCTATGGGATTGAGCAGGCACTGCGCTATGCGGTAATCCTGATGGACATCAGCGATGAATCGAAAGAAGTGTTTGATGAGCTTCTGATAGAGAAGCATGGCTCGACTATCTGGCTACACTTCGCCGTGAGGCCGCCCACGCAGGTGAACCGCAGGA
>JAEEGG010000526.1_pt1 | contig 121236 bp, 89 predicted proteins | sample 9134161 | NCBI WGS metagenome assembly JAEEGG01 (sample SAMN16246543, study PRJNA631951) | gut metagenome | biome: gut microbiome; feature: rumen; material: CR-attached | host: Bos | place: Iran: Karaj | collected 2018-10
AGTTATGAGTAGACAAAAATTCAGTCGCGCTTTGAAGCGCAGTATTTGCATCGAGTACATGCAAAGTGGTAAGTCAAGGAAGGAAATTGCGTTGAAATACAACCTTCCAAATGTTCAAATGCTATCTTCTTGGATACATTCTTGCCTAAGTCCTTTGGAAATTCACGAAAAATGTGCATCTTTGCAGCCGGAAATCATTCAAACGGACAGTGATATGGCAAAGAAGGAAGAAACGCCGATGGATGTCGCAGCCATGTCTGCGCTCATTGAGGCCCAGCAGAAGCAGATAGCGAAGCTGGAAAAGGACTTGAAATTCAGTAAGGACAAGGTACTTGCGCTCAACACGCTGATAGACATCGCCGAGGAGCAGGGTCTGAAGATCCGAAAAAAATCTGGGGCCAAGCAGTAGAGCGCCTGTGCGGCATGCTCGGCTATACTATCGAGTATTGCTGCAGACTGTTTGGCCATACAAAGCAGGCCTATTACAAGAACAAGCGCCATGAGGCGGAGCAGGTCAGGCGCCTGATGCGTATAATAGACGCCGTCACGGAGATACGCAAGATGGATCCTGGGATCGGATATTACAAACTGTGGCTCATGGTAAAGGGGATGTTCCAGGACGACTGGGTTCCCGGACGTGACGCCTTCCGCGGCATCATGCGCCAGTTCAGGCTGATGCTGCCCCGTCCCAAACCCCGTCACACGACGAACTCGAACCACCGCTACCATAAGTACAGGAACCTTATTCGCGGCTTCATCCCCACGCGGCCTAACCAGCTGTGGGTGAGCGACATCACATACATCGACCTGATGGACGGATGTTGCTACCTGCACCTGGTCACTGACGCGTATTCACGTAAAATCGTGGGCTGGTGCCTGTCTGACACGCTGGAGGCAGAAAATACACTGGAGGCCCTCAGGATGGCCGCAGGACAGGCTACTGCCGATGAACTCAGAGAGCTTGTCCATCACTCTGACAGGGGCGTACAGTACTGCTGTAACGCCTATACGGAGGAATTGAAGAGGTACGGCATCCGAATCTCAATGACGGAGGACTACAAGCCCACGGACAACGCCATCGCAGAGCGCGTGAACGGCACTATCAAGACGGAGGTTATCTACCGCGAGCGACGTTTCAAGACAATAGACGACGCACGGGAGCGCATCTCTTCGTTCATCGCATTCTACAATGATTTACGCCCGCACTCCAGCATTGGCATGAAGGCACCGTCAAAGGCGCATAAAGAACATGGTGAGCAGCAGCGCATGTGGTAGAGTCAACCTTTTCAGTATAAAGTAAACAAAAAAAGATGAAAAGTCAACAATATCCGTCGGAAGTCAACGTTCTTAGGAAAAGAGTCATCCACTTCAGTAAAAGTAGTCAACTTTACTGGGGCAGGAAGTCAACTAAATCCGTATGGGTAGTCAAGTGTTAAAAAATAAAGGCTAAAAAAAGTCAACCTTATTCAGGAAAAGGCAGACTATCTTAGCCTGCTGGTTACAGAATTACAGTTTACAGTTTTCTTGTGAGACCATCGTAAAGTGGAAGAAAATGTTTAATATATATATTATATATATATATTAATATATTATATGTTAATTAATTAACACTTTAAGCATCTTTCATGATTTGCGCACCCTAAGAAACTGTAATCTGTAATCTGTAATCGTCCGAAGTGAGTAATAGGGTAACTCTGCCACTGGGCTGCTATGTGCCTGGCTTCTAACTATTTGCAAAGGCCAGAGCGTACATGCGCATCTGCTTTACCATAGCCAACAGGCCATTGCTACGGGTGGGGGAGAGGTGCTCGCGCAGACCAATCTGCTCGATGAAGTAGAGGTCGGCATCGAGAATTTCCTGTGGGGTGTGGTCGCTGAGCACGCGGATGAGCAGGCTGACAATGCCCTTCACGATGAGGGCGTCGCTCTCTGCTGCGAAGTGGATGATGCCGTCGGCATAGTCAGCCTGTAGCCAAACGCGGCTCTGGCAGCCGTCGATGAGGTTGCTGTCGGTTTTGTACTTCTCGTCGAGAGGTTCCTGTTCGTTACCCAGGTCGATGAGCAACTGATAACGGTCCATCCAGTCGTCAAGGCCGGTGAACTCCTCAATAATCTCGTCTTGTATTTCGTTAATTGACATATTCTCTAATTCTCAAATTCTTGATAATAAAAAACCTCGTTCTCTAATTCTTGATAATCTTGAAGAATTTGTCGCTTGGCCTGACCTTTTCAGGCACCTTGATGCTGACGCGAGTGCCTTGCTGGGCGGTCTCCACTGAGGAAGTGTCGTCGTGAATCTCGTCGACGGTGACGTAGAGGGCACCAGTGGTGGGACCCGTGATGAGCATCTTGTCGCCAACGCTGAAGGTATCGGCCTCGACAGTGAACTCTGCCACACCCAGACGGGAGAAATACTTGACGCCCTTGCCGATGTACTGCTTGCGCTCGGTGGCGTTCGAGCCGTAGTTCGAATTCCATTCGCCCAGCAGCTGTCCCTGATAGTAGCCGTCCCAGAAGCCGCGATTGAAGACGGTGGCCAGACGCTGGTCCCAGGCATCTTTCTTTTCCTCTGTGAATGTGCCGTTGAGTACGCTACGGATAGCCTCCTTATAGCACTCGACAACGGTGAGCACGTATTCCGGACCTCGCGCGCGTCCTTCTATCTTAAATACGCGCACGCCCGCGTACATTAATTTATTTATAAAGCGGATGGTCTTCAGGTCCTTGGGCGACATGATGTACTTGTTGTCGATTTCCAGTTCTGTACCCGTTTCGCGGTCGGTAACTAGATATGATCGGCGGCAGATCTGCATGCAGGCACCGCGGTTGGCCGAGCGCCCAGTGTTGTCGAGACTCATATAGCACTTGCCGCTGACAGCCATGCAGAGGGCTCCGTGACAGAACATCTCTATGCGCACCAGTTCGCCACTGGGTCCGCAGATGTGCTGTTCCTGAATCTGATGGTAAATCTCGGCCACCTGCTCTATCTTCAACTCACGGGCCAGCACGACGACGTCCGCAAACTGGGCGTAGAACTTCAGTGCCTCGACGTTCGAGATGTTGAGTTGCGTACTCAAATGAACCTCCACACCAACCTGTCTGCAATATTGCATGACGGCAATGTCGCAGGCAATGATGGCGGTGATGCCGGCCTCGTGGGCAGCATCGACAATCTGGTGCATCAGGGGAATGTCCTCGTCGTAGATGATAGTGTTCACCGTGAGGTAGGACTTCACACCAGCCTCACGACACTGTGCGGCAATGTCGCGCAGGTCGTCAATGTTGAAGTGGTTGGCCGAGTGAGAGCGCATGTTCAGCTGCTCTACGCCGAAGTAGACACTGTCGGCACCAGCCTTGAGTGCTGCTGCCAGCGAGTCGCGGCTTCCCACAGGGGCCATGATTTCAAAGTCTTCCAGTTTCATGGCTGCAAAGGTACAAAGAAAAATTAAAAATGAAGCATGAAGAATTAAAAAAAAGCGCTGTAAGCCTGACTTTCAATTAATTGTCGTATGTACATTATTGTAAACGTTTGCGGTTGAAAGTTGAATAATTATTTGCTCATGTCGATTATTTAGTCTAATTTTGCACGTAGAAAGCTAAAACAAATAAAAAAGAACAAGTTATGAAGAAACTATTTCTGATGAGTCTGACACTCTGTCTGTCGCTGGGAGCGATGGCTGACGGTGGAACAATTGACGGCACACAGCTGTCGAAGATTACCTTCGATGGCGATCAGGTGGTGCTGCACTACAAGGACGGTACAACCGGCACGATGGATATGGAGACTATTACCATTGACATGAGTGCTGCAACAAGTATTGAGGAACGTGTGGCCATCACCGAGAAGGCCGGCATCGAAGGCATGAACGTCTATAACCTGAAGGGTCAGCTGGTGGGAACCAGTGCAGCCCGTCTGGAAAAGGGGATATATATAGTCAATGGTAAAAAGGTTGTTATCAGGTAACGAAAGGAGGACTTTAACATGAAAAGACTGACATCTATTTTGACATTGCTCGCCCTGATGATGGGTTTGAGCACAAGTGTAAAGGCACAGCAGACGTGGGACTTCACCCAGACGCCTGCCAGCGATGTTGCTGCCCTGCAGGCAGCTACCAGTGAGTGGACTTATACGCAAGACAACAATCGTTATGAGAGCAAGAATGCCATCAACGGTGCCATCAAGGCAGGGGGTACGGAACTGACGATGACTCAGGGCTTGACCGTTGAGGCTGCTGCAAAAAAAATCCGCATTGACGTAGACAAACGTCTGCAGTTGGCAGGCTCGAATGTTTCCCTGACGACTCCTTCTCTGAAAAAAGGCCAGGTGGTGACCATTGTCTTCGCCTCTACTGGAAATGCTGTCGTTACGTTCGATGCGCTGACCAACCTGAGTGGTACCAGTGGTTTCACAGCTGCTGACAAGAATACCACCCAGACAGGTACGGGAACGGTGGCTGCTGATGGTAAGGTATCGTTCAAGAGTACGGGTGGCTCCATCAACGTCTTCAGCATCACAGTTGAGGGTGAAGGCGAACAAGGTGGCGGTGGTGGCGAAAGTGGTGATGGAAACATCAGCACCTATGCTGTTGCCCCCAACAGCGCTGTCAATCAGGCAGTCCTGAGGTTGAAGGATCAGTCCGTCAAGTATTATAATACTGCAGCATTGGACGACATCTCCTTTACAACAGAAGGCGTACGCGTAACACCAAGCGGCATTGATGGCTTCGACTTGTACAAAAACGTGAAGACCATCAGTTTCAATAAGGCTGATGGTGGCGGTCAGGGCAACATCGACAATCCTGAGGGTGCCGTACAGATTACGGAGGCCAGAGGTTGGCTGGAGTCTGCCTACGTGAAGTTTGAGAAGATGGACAACGCCAAGAGCTATAACGTCTACGTGAAGGGTGGCCAATATAACAGCTACACCAAGATTGACCAGCAGCTGGTACGCGACTACGGCAATTACGGACGTGCCGACGTGGTAGGTCTGATGGCTGGCTCGTACGACATCAAGGTGGTGGCCGTCAATGCCAACGATGAAGAAGTGGCCGAGACAGCCAGCGAGGCTACGGGTCTGGAAGTGCGCAACTACAGTCGTGAGGGCTTTGCCTTCAATGGTGGTTACGAGCCGGGTGCTTACAAGGCGGACGGTACGCTGAAGGATGGTGCTAAGGTGTTCTACGTCACAAAGAATACCGCCAAGACTATCTCTACGACGGTAACTGGTGCAGAGACGAATCCTTGTGTGGGTATTCAGGCTATTATCGAAGGTTACGAAAAGGGTCAGGACAAGACTCCTATTGCCTTCCGCTTCATTGGACTGGTTCAGAAGGACGACCTGGATGCTATCGGCAGTAGTGCAGAAGGTATTCAAGTGAAAGGTCGTAAGGCCGACTCTGAACTGAACATCACTTTCGAGGGAATTGGCGACGACGCTACCCTGCGTGGCTTTGGCTTCCTGATTCGTAACTCGAAGAGCGTTGAGTTCCGCAACATCGGAATCATGCGCTGTATGGACGACGGCATCTCTTTGGATACTGACAACTCGAATATCTGGGTACACCACTGCGACTTCTTCTATGGCAAGCATGGCAGCGGCGACCACGACAAGGGTGATGGACAGGTGGATGTGAAGTCTGACTCGAAGTTAGTCACCGTCTCATACAACCGCTTCTGGGATACTGGTAAGACCAATATGTTTGGCATGAAGAGCGAGAGTGGTCCCAACTATATCAGCTACGACCACAACTGGTTCGACCACAGTGACTCACGTCATCCACGTGTTCGTACCATGAGTGTCCACGTATGGAATAACTACTTCGACAATGTCGCCAAGTATGGTGTTGGTGCTACCACAGGCGCTAGCGTATTTGTCGAGAACAACTACTTCCTGAAGACCAAGAAGCCCATCCTCTCTTCATTGCAGGGTACTGATGGACTGGGCAGTGGTACGTTCTCTGGTGAAAATGGTGGTATGATTAAGGCTTACGGCAACTACTTCGACCGTACTGCGCCTCACTTCAGCTACTATACGCAGGCTAACCCATCGAACAAAGGTTACGATGCCTATGAGACCAGCAGCCGAGACGAGCAGGTGCCTGCTTCGGAGAAGACACTGGTTGGTGGTACGACCTATAATAACTTCGATACCGATGGCTCCATCATGTATGCTTATACCGCTGTGCCTGCCGATGAAGTACCTGCACTGGTGACGGGCTATTATGGTGCTGGCCGCTTGAACCACGGCGACTTCACCTATCAGTTCCCTGACAATGTGGGCAACGACGATACTGACTCGGCATACGACTCCACACTCGGTGGTATGCTCGACAACTACACAAGTGGCTTAGTCGGCTTCTTCGGCGACGAGAATGTGAATCCTGGCGGTGGCGACCAGCCCGGTGGCGGTGATCAGCCTGGAGGTGGCGATGACCCCGGCACTCCTGAGGGAACCATTCTGGCTTCTTTCGACGGCCAGCCTTCACACAGTATGTTCACGGTTGGCGGCAGTTATGGTGATGGTAAGATTACCTACAATGGCACTTATTACAAGCAGGGCGTAAAGATGAACAGTAGTGGCAGCATTACGTTCACGCCGACTAAGAATTACAATATGACCATAGTCTTGGGTACAGCCAAGAACGGACGCGACGTGAACTTGAATGGTTCAAACACCACAGTTGGTGGTACGACAAATACTGAAGGTAAATATTATGAGATGGACCCGATAGCAGTCACGGCAGGTACACAATACACACTGACAAAGGGTTCTGCCGAGAGTCTTGTGATGCTTATCATCCTCAATCCAGTGGAATAAGATTGATTCATACTACATACAGACTAACTACTAATTGATGAGTCGGAGTAGCTGCAAGACAGCTGCCCCGACTCTTTTTAAGCGTGCTTATGAAAATTTAGTTTGTTGTGTGGTCTTACTGATAAATGGTTAGGCGCGACTGGCGAATGACCAGCTGACCCTTTTTAGGATTGGTAACGCGCTGACCCTGAAGGTTGTAGATGGTGTTGTCAGCCTGTGATGTAGCGGCGACGGTAACGTTTTGAATAGCCGTCGGCTCCTCGTCGGGCTTGCCATAGAAGCACTTCATCTGACCTGTTTCGGTTTCCTCTATTCCTTTCAGTGAGAAATTAACAGCAAAAAGGGCATTGCTTTGTCCTGCTCGCAGGCTGCTGGCTTTAACACCATCATTGCCGGCATCGTCAGGCAACGCCGAATAGAAGCAATAGTTGGGGAAACGCTCTGTGTCGTCATACAATTCGGTGACATTGCTCGTACCAGGGAATGGGTCGCCTTTCAAACTTTCATTATATTCTTTTTTGGTGTACGGCTTGCCGTCGCCTTTCAGGTAGCCCGAAATGAGCAGTCCGTCAGCAGGCACGAGGGCCACAGCGGGATGTCCTGGTGTATTGTTGGGACTGTCGCCCATATTTACTTTGCTGTAGGGATAGCCAATGTGGTAGACCAGCAGTCCGTGGCCTTTGGCATATTTGTTGAAACCACGCTTCTGGATGTTCTCCAGCACGATGAAGTCTTTCTCGTCGGCAGCATTCTGAATCTTGTAGGCTGTGCCACCCTCTTCGAGTGGCAACAGATTAGGTATCCAGTTTGACTCGGTAAGCGGCACAATCTCCATCCAACCCATCGTCTCCTGTTCCCAAGCCAGGAAGAGGGCGGGGGCGTAGCCGTTGTTGTTATAGATGCCGTAGTCCATGATGTCCCACGACTCCATGCTCTGGTTGTTGACATAACCTGAAGAAGAGGTGGCATAGATGTCGGGCAACCCCATACCGTGAGAGAACTCGTGGGTGAAGGTACCTGTGCCGTTGATGTCAGTCATGTAGCCTTCCTCGGGATAGAAGAGCTCGGAATTACAGCAGAAGCGGGAAATGGTGAGACCATTGACAATAGACATGTTTTGTGTCGAGTTCTTGGCCCATATCGTATTGACTTCACCACCCTGATTCTGGCCGTAACCGGCAAAAATAATACACACCTGCTCAATGTAGTTGTCGTGGTCGTTGTCGTAAATGCTCCAATCGGATACAAGGTTTTCAGCCTGTACGGCGTTGTAGGTATCAAGACACAGTGTCGACATCGCATCGTCGTAACCAAATGGATCTGTACCACCGTAGTCAGCCATGTTCTTGGGTAGCTTGATGGGACCCACCACGTCGAACTGGGGAGAGAACTGCCCATAGCTGCAGGCCTCGTAATACTTGCGCACACTGGCGTTAACCTTTGAGTTGTTATTGCCCAAATCCTCCTGTGTCTCACCATTCAGCAGCTGGTCGATGGCATGAACAGGTTCGTTGATGATGAAGTCAATGTCTTGAAAGGCGGCCAGAATGACCAGAATGCGCGGACTGCCGGTATGGAGCGTGTATTTGCCATTAGTGTTGATGGAGATGGCACGTTGTTGAGCTTTGGCATGTTGCTGGCCGCGCTGAAAGAATAAGTCGCGTTTGGCCTGCTGTGCCAAAACGGCCTGCTGTTCCACGCTGTTGCGTTGACTGGCCTCGTGAGCTAACACACGGCTTGCTGTCATGATGCCTTGGTCGTCAATCTGGGCCACAAAATAACCTTGTGCAGTATGTACTACCAGCGTACCGTCAGTAGTCGTCATCCAGTGGTGGTACTCGTCACCGTACTGCTGGACTGTCAACATGGTGCCGTCGGCCTGACGGACGGTCATCGGCCAGGGAAATGCAGGGGCCGCTATCATCTGAAGGGTCGTTGCCAGGAAGACAACCATCATGAATAATACTTTCTTCAAATTCATTGTCTTATCGTTTTTGATGTTAGGAATCACTATTGTTAGGGCGCAAAGGTAAGCATTATTTTTGGAAAAACAAAGAAAATGGGTTATTTGTTTTGTATTGTTATCCCTTTTTCATATCTTTGCAGACGATGAAAAGATATTTGTTTTTCCTTTGTACGGCATTATTGCTGACCGGATGTGGCCGCCAAAAGCCCCGTCATACGTTTACTCACGAGGTGCTGCTGCCCATGACACCAGTGAAGGATCAGGGCAAGTCCGAACTATGCTGGGCCTACGCCATGTTGGCCACCATAGAGACGGAGCATCTTCTGCGTGGCGACTCCGTTAATCTGTCTGCGGTCTATGTGGGGCGTATGCTGGATGAAGTGCGAGCTGATAAGAAAAACTTAAATAATGGAGAGAGCAAAAAGAAGAACCAGCGGGCTATGGGTCAGACATTGCTCAACATGATTGGGCGCTATGGTGTAGTCCCTTACGATGTACTACCAGATGACGCCACAGACGACCTGCCTACGCCAAAGTGGGCTTTTATGCTGGGTGCTCGCTATACTCCTCAGGAATTTGCCCACTCTGTTTGTGCACCAGATGAATACATCAGCCTGACGTGTTTCCCCGATTCTCCCTATAACAGAAAGATAGAGGTTCCCGTGCCTGACAATTGGGAGCACAACCGCTTGCTGAATATTCCTATTGACACTTTGCTTCGTCACGTCAATCGTGCCTTACGAAACCGTCATCCCGTCTGCTGGGAGAGTCGCGGCCACGCCATGTGTGTGGTGGGAATGGCTCGTGATGAGAACCGTCGGCCCTACTATGTCATGAAAAACTCATGGGGAACAGATGGACCGTATGGGGGATTGGTGTATATGTCTGCCGCTAAGATGTGGCATGATATGATAGCTATCTATATGACGCGTGAGGCATTCTTAACAGCAAAGAAGTAAAAGCTTATCCCCTAATTTGTAATCGCGTAGCGATAATTCCTCATACCTTATTATATATAAAAGCAGCCCACTCACACGGAGCGGGCTGCTATTATGTTGATTAGAACAGAACCTTACTTGGTCTCTACAGTCTCGGCCTCGCGGATGGTGCGACCCATAACGAGGAAAGCCACAGGAGCTGCGATGAACAGCGACGACAGGGTACCGAAGATAACACCGAGAATCATGGCGAACGAGAAGCTGCGGATAGAATCACCACCAAGGATGAAGATACACAGCAGCACGATAAGCGTCGTGACAGAGGTGTTGATGGTACGAGCCAGCGTCTGGTTCAACGAGTCGTTGAAGAGCTGCTGACGGTCACGCTTGCCATAGAGCTGGAAGTTCTCACGGATACGGTCGAATACCACCACCTTATCGTTGATAGAGTAACCAATCACAGTCAGGATGGCACCAATGAATACCTGGTCGATCTCCAGTGACATCGGAACCCAACCCCACAGTACGCTGTAGAAGCCGATGACAACCAGTGCATCGAGGGCCAATGCAATGGTAGCACCCGTAGAGTAAGCTACATTGCGGAAGCGCAGCAGGATGTAGAGGAAGATGGCAATCAAGGCAATGATGACGCTGATGATAGCACCGTAAGTAATGTCCTTAGCTACGGCAGGACCGACCTTGGCCGAACTGATGATAGAACCACCCTCGCGGACATCAGGATTCTTGAAGTCCTCAACCTTAGCCTGGCTGATATAACCGCCCTTCTTCAGTGCGTTGTACAGAATGGTCTCTGCCTGATCGTCAACCTCAGGATTGTTCGACTCGATGTCCCAGTTGGTAGAAACACGGATGGTCTTACCATCGGTACCTAAGGCGATGACTGAGGTGTTGGCCTCCTTGCCGGCATTCTCACCAACGGTGTTGACGAAAGCACCGGCCAAAGCAGCACGAACCTCCTCGACGTGCGTCTCCTTATCGAGGGTTACCACGTAGTTACGACCACCGGTGAAGTCGATGCTCTGGCTAAGACCGCGAACAAAGAACGAGCCGATGAATACGATGGCAGCAATACCCCAGATGAGGAACGACTTCTTGTACATACCCATGAAGTTGTACTTGGCATTCTGCATCAGGTTCTTGGAGTAGCCAGTCACGAAGGTGAGGTCGAGCCACTTGTCCTTCTTCAGGCGGTTCTCGTAAACCAGACGGGTCAGGAACACTGCGGTGAAGAATGAGCAGAAGATACCGATGATCCAAGTGGTGGCGAAGCCCTTGACAGGACCTGTACCGAAGAACAGCAGGATGAAACCGGTAATCAGAGAAGTGACGTTCGAGTCGAAGATAGCCGAGAAGGCGTTAGAGTAACCCTTATTGAGGGCTTCCTTCATGCCCAGACCGTGCTTCAGCTCTTCCTTGATACGCTCGTAGATAAGCACGTTAGCATCCACGGCAGTACCTAAGGTCAGCACGATACCGGCAATACCAGGCATAGTCAGTGCGGCCTGGAACGAAGTCAGAATACCCAGCGTGAAGAACAGGTTGAACAGCAGGGCGATATCTGAGAGGATACCCGGGATGAAGCCGTACAGCATGATCATGTAGATCATCAGCAGCACGAAGGCTACGATAAACGAGATGACACCTTGCTTGATGGACTGTGCACCCAGTGACGGACCTACGACCTCTTCCTGTACGATGCGGGTAGGAGCCGGCATCTTACCAGAGTTCAGCGTATTAGCCAAGTCCTTGGTGTCCTCGATGGTGAAGTTACCGGTGATCTGTGAGTTACCACCATCAATCTGGGTCAGGATACGGGGAGCAGAGTAGACAGCGTCGTCGAGCACGATAGCTACACCACGACCGATGTTCTGCTTCGTAATCTGGCTCCAACGGCGTGCGCCGTCAGAGTTCATCTGCATTGATACAGAGGGATGACCCATCTGGTCGAAGTCGTCCTTGGAGGAGGTGATAACATCACCCTCCAGCGGAGCACGACCGTTGGGCTCGGTAATCTTCAGAGCATACAGGGCGAAGACATCACCCTTGGTATTCTCGCCACCAAAGTCCTCGGGTTTGGCACCCCAGCGCAGCTTACACTCGGCAGGCAGCACAGTGGCAGCAATCTCAGAGTAGATGACCTTGTTGACGTCAGCAGTATCGCGGGCGTTGGCATAACCGACGATAGCCAGTCCCTGGGGAACGGGCTGGAAGACGGCGAACAGCGGGTTCTGCTTCAAAGCGTCAGCCTTGGCCTTAGCATCCTTAATCTTGTCGTCCTTCTTAGCCAGTTTGGCTGCGAGGTCGGTGGCAGCAGCCTTAGTGGTGTCGGCAGCAGCCTCAGCCACAGCAGTGGTATCGGCAACAGCCTCAGTAGCAGTGGTATCTGCGGCAGCAGCAGCATCGCCACCCAGGACAGCATATTTCTGGTTCAGTTGAGCCAGCAGGGGATAAATCTCCTGTGAGTTATAGGTCTCCCAGAACTCCAGGTTAGCCGAGCCCTGCAGGAGTTTACGAACGCGTTCGGGTTCCTTGATACCAGGCATCTCAACCATGATACGGCCTGACTGACCCTCCAGTTTCTGGATGTTAGGCTGAACAACACCGAACTTATCGATACGGTTGCGAACTACGTTGAACGAGTTGTCGACAGCCGACTGCACCTCTGCACGGATGGCACTCTCCACCTCCGAATCAGTAGAGTTGGTGCTTACCTTGCCCTTCATCTGCTGAGTGGCGAAGATGGCTGCCAGAGGACGGCCGTTGGCATTCTGTTTCCAATACTTGATGAACAAAGAGATAAAGTCGTCCTGACTGGTCTCTTCTTCTTTCTTTGCCTGCTCCATCGACTTCTTATAGGCAGCATCAGTCTTGTGGTCAGCCAGCACGTCGACAACGTCAGGTACTGACACCTCAAGAATCACGTTCATACCGCCCTTCAGGTCAAGACCCAGGCCAATCTCCATCTCACGGCACTGCTTAAATGAATAAATGCCGCAGTACACTTTCTCGTTCATGATGGAATCGAGGTACTCCTGACCAGCTTCCTCACCCATGGCGGCTGCCTTGTTTTCGTGGTAGCGCGTCACAAACGAGAAGGAGAGGTAGAAGCAGCACACGAGTATCAGAACGAGTGCAATAAATTTTACAATTCCTTTGTTTTGCATTGTTGTTATTTGATGATTATAATTTATATTTCTGCATTTTAAGCCTGCAAATATACGGTTTTTTCTTCACATGGCGAAATTTATTAGCAATTTTCGTTCATTTTTTAGCGTTTTGGCATGATTTTCAGCCAACAAATGAGCGGATTATGGTCACTTGCGTCCATTTCGGCATCAATTTCGCAATTATAGGGTTCTATGGTTTCAGAACAGAAAAGGTGGTCAATCCGGAAGCTAAAAGCTTTCTGATTATATGACAAACCGAGTCCGCGACCAGTCTTCACGAAAGCGTCTTTCAGTCTATCGGCCATGCGATGACGGGAGTAAGAAATGGGGTTGTCATTGAAGTCACCGCACACCACTATCGGGTACTGGCTGTGCTCTTCGACATAGCGGAGTACGGCATCAATCTGACCACACCGTTTGGCATTGGCTTCGGCTAGTTTTATGAGTAATACTTCTGACTCGGCACGTACGGAGTCGCGTGGCACCTCGCCTTTCAATATCTGTTTGTATTGCCTGCGGTCGCTTTTGTTCAGGTGGCAGCTCTCGAAGTGGTTGTTGACGATAATAATCGTGTCGCCTTCGACATTGAGCCACCAGGCTGCGCTGCCGTTAGATTCCGACGGATAGTCGATACGTTCGCGTTTCAAGATGGGGAAGCGGGTGTGAATGCCCACAGCATTGAAGCTGGTAGCCTTCTTGCAAATCACCAGCGTGTCATTGTATGTAAAACCTTGTTTGGCGTATTCCTCATAAGAAATCTTGTGTTTTGCATCAACATCCTCCTGTAGACAGATGATATCTGGTTTCTGCTCTGCCAAATAGCTCAGAAACTTGCCGAAGGCGTCGTCGTACTTGTAGTTGCCACCATAGGCACAAATATTGTACGAGATAATCTTGATAGCTCCGTCTGGTACATCCTTGCTGACATTAATAGGGATATATATATTAATAGGTACGTACGCGAGGAGATAGCCCATAACGGGAATCCATATCATTTTCCACTTGAAGAGAACCCAGAACACCAGGAAGATCATGTTCAGCAAGAGGAAGATGGGGAATGTCAAGCCTACTGTCGACAACATAGGATGATCGGCAGGATATAATCTGTCGCTATATCCTATAAGCAGCATGACAATGACTGTGGCCACGTTGGCTCCAGCAATCATTTGAATCGTCAGCTTTTTCAGTCTCTTTAGCATTCTTTGGTTTTCTTCCTAAGCGGAAGCAATTTGTTCATTGCCCACTCTCCCTTTTTTACTTTCTGTTGCTTTGGTCAAACAACTTCTGCTTCTCTTCCTTCGTCAGACTGTCGTAACCGCTCATGCGAATCTTGTCGAGAATCGCGTCAATCTCTTCTTGGTTGCGATGCTGACGGGCATTATACTCCTCGTCGGTCTCGTGCTTCGGATTCTCTTGCCAGCCAGTATGGTGCTCAGTTTGTCTGGTGCGGTGCTCGTCAAACTTACGCTTCATGTTGTCGAAGAACTCCATGCCGTTGCTGCGTCCAAAACGCTGACTGGAATCAGGATGATTGCGCCAGTAGCGTATTAAAATCCAACCGAAAAGCATGCCACCGAGGTGTGCCATGTGAGCCACGCCATCACCGGGCGTACTCATGGCCGAGAACAACTCGATAGCAATATATCCGATGATGAGCCATTTGGCCTTGATGGGGAAAGGGAAGGGAATAATGAACAGGCGCTCGTTGGGGAATATCATGCCGAAAGCCAGCAGTATGCCGTATACGGCTCCTGAAGCACCAATAGTTGTCCACAGGTTGATATATGCATCGGTAGACATTTGTACGCCACCGGCATTCACATACTGGTAGGCGGCAATGCCTTCATACATGTAGTTAGCATATTGTACGATCTCTTGTACCAAACCGGCGCCGATACCGCAGCAAATGTAATAAAAAAGGAATTTCTTCGGTCCCCATACCTGCTCTATGACATTTCCGAACATCCATAAAGCAAACATATTGAAGAAGATGTGTGTCAGGCCACCGTGTAAAAACATATAGGTGACAAACTGATAGATATGAAAGTCGCTGGCCAAGAAAAAATGTAGGCCCAAGAGTGACGCTAAGTCAATACCTCTCAACTCCAACACCCACGTTGCAATGAACGCCAGGAAATTGACGACCAACAGGTTCTTGGTCATGGGTTGCATATTGTTCATCTGAGTATTGTACTATTTGATTATTAACTATTTGACAATTTACTTCACTAGCAGCCGCAAAAACTGCATTTCGCATGCAAAATTACGAAAAATATCTCTTTTCAAGCACAAAAACAGACCTTTACACACTTTTTTTTACCAAAAAAGTCATTTTTTTCCATTTTTTGTTTGTTTTCTAAATTCTTTAACTTATATTTGCGTCAGAATTATTTCCTAACTATTTATATTTTATTTTAAAACAACAAAATTATGAACAAAACTGAATTGATTGAGAAGATTGCAGCTGGTGCTGGTCTGACCAAAGTTGATGCAAAGAAGGCACTTGATGCCACAGTAGATGCTATTAAGGGCGCTCTCGTAGCTGGTGATAAGGTACAGCTCGTTGGCTTCGGAACATTCGCTATTTCTGAGAAGCCTGCTCGTGAGGGTATCAATCCTGCAACCAAGCAGAAGATTAAGATTGCTGCTAAGAAGGTTGCTAAGTTCAAGGCTGGTGCTGAGCTTGCAGAAGCTGTCAATAAATAATCCAGTTTGTAAAAAAATCAGAAGGGGCTCCCTGTCAAGGTGAGCCCTTTTTTCTTGAGGAATAGCAATGCAGATATGTGTATTTTGTTCTGCTAACCAGCAGATTGACCCGGACTTCTTTGTCAGCACGGAAGCATTGGGACGTTGGATGGCTGAAAAAGGCCATACGTTGGTCTTCGGAGGAGTCAATCAGGGACTCATGGAGTGTGTAGGCAAGGCCGTTCGCGAATCCGGTGGCACTACCATCGGCGTCATTCCGCGTATTGTCGAGAGGTCTGGCAGGATATCCGATTATGTGGATGTCGAAATCCTATGTGACGACCTTACTGATCGTAAACAACTGATGCTCGACCGTAGCGACGCATTCATCGCCCTGCCGGGTGGTATTGGTACTATCGACGAGATATTCACCATAGCAGCGTCGGCAACTATTGGTTACCACCAGAAGCGTGTGATACTCTATAATATGAAAGGTTTTTGGGATGGTGTCATCCAGATGTTGGACGACCTACAGACTAAAGGTATGATTCGTGGCAATTGGCGTGACTATATTCAGGTGGCCTCCAGTCTTGACGAAATAGAGGAATTGTTAGCGCAGGGCTAACGCTTTATTTTCTGCGGCTTCCATCTGTTCACGTTCCCCAGGGCCTTTGTCGTTGAGGCCGCAGAGGTGCAGTATGCCGTGGATGATGACGCGGTGCAGTTCCTCGTCATAGTCCTTCTTAAACAGCTCGGCGTTCGAGCGAACGGTGTCTAACGAGATGACCAGGTCGCCATTGATGGTTTCGCCTTCGTCGTAGTCGAAGGTGATGATGTCGGTGTAGTAGTCGTGACCCAGGTATTCGCGGTTGACACTGAGGATGTGTTCGTCGTCACAGAACAAGTAGCCTACTTCGCCAACTTTCTTGTCGTAGGTTTGGGCTACGCGACGAATCCAAGCCGACGTCTCGCGTCGTTTGATGTTGGGGAACTTAACGTTTTCTGCAGTATAGGTAATCATTTCGTTTTATTTTCGTGTAACGGATAAATACAGACTGTCCGAAAAAGTCTGATGCTGTTCGCTGCTATTATTTTTTTTAGGAAGAAACGCGCTTACGTCTACACCGAAGTGTTGTAATTCGCGCACCATTGTCGATGAAATGGCTGATAATTGTGGCTCGGAATAGAGTAGAATGGTCTCGATACCGCTGAGTTGGCGGTTGATGTCGGCCTGGTCGCGCTCGTACTCAAAGTCCTTGATGTTACGTACGCCTTTCACGATGAAATGGGCGTTTTCTGCACGTGCAAAGTCTACTGCCAGCCCGTAGTAAGGTTTTACCTCGATGCGCGGTTCGTCGGCATAGAGGTCGGCAATGGTCTTGATGCGCTCTTCAGCCGATGGCATGTCTGGTTTATGTACCTGGTCGCCTACGACGCCAATGACCAGCCGGTCGAACAGTGGCAAGGCTCTGGTCACGATAGAATCATGCCCCACTGTAAAGGGGTTGAAGCTCCCCACGAATATTCCTACTTTTAAGCCCCCTAAGTTAGGGGGGTGGGGGTCTGAACGACCAACATTTGTAATAATATTCTCTTCCATATATTATATGCATAAAGTTTATACTCCTTGTTCAGACCCCCCACCCCCTAACTTAGGGGGCAAAGTCACTTACTCGAAGAGTGTCGGTTCCATGATGTTGCCTGAGTAGGGGTTGCGGCCGAAGTGCTTGTAGGCCAGTTCCGTCACCATGCGGCCACGTGGTGTTCGCTTGATGAAGCCCTCCATGATGAGGAAGGGTTCGTAAACTTCTTCCAGCGTGCCACTATCTTCACCGACTGCCGTAGCGATGGTAGTGATTCCCACGGGACCTCCCTTGAACTTGTCAATGATGGTCAGTAGGATGCGGTTGTCTATTTCGTCGAGTCCGTACTGGTCGATATTCAGCGCTTTCAGGGCGATTTTCGTGATATCGGAGTCGATGCGTCCCGTACCCTTCACCTGTGCAAAGTCGCGTACCCGGCGCAGCAGAGCATTGGCGATACGGGGCGTACCACGACTGCGGCGGGCTATCTCGCCCGATGCATCAGTGGTAATCGGTACGCGCAGGATGCCTGCCGAACGCTCAATGATGCGCTGTAGTGTCTGTGGTTCGTAGTATTGAAGGTGCATGTTGATGCCGAAACGTGCACGGAGCGGTGCTGTCAGCAGACCGCTGCGCGTGGTGGCTCCCACCAGCGTAAACGGGTTTAGATCAATCTGAATGCTACGTGCCGATGGTCCTTTGTCAATCATGATGTCGATGCGGTAGTCCTCCATGGCCGAGTAGAGATATTCCTCGACGATGGGTGAGAGACGATGGATCTCGTCGATAAACAGCACGTCATTCTTTTCCAGCGACGTCAGGATGCCAGCCAAATCGCCCGGCTTGTCAAGCACGGGACCGCTAGTAATCTTGAAACCTACGCCCAATTCATTGGCGATGATGTTCGATAACGTTGTCTTACCCAGTCCAGGAGGGCCGTGTAGCAGTACGTGGTCGAGTGGCTCACCACGGTATTTGGCAGCTTCGACAAACACCTCTAGGTTCTCCACCACCTGTTGTTGTCCGCTGAAGTCGTTGAACGACAGCGGTCTCAGGGCGTTCTCGAACTCCTTCTCGCTGGTGCTCATCTGCTCTTGTCGTATGTCAAAATCTTCGTTCGTCATTTGTCTCTATTCTTTTCCGCTGGCAAAGTTACGAAAAGTCGAGAGCAAAACAAAAGAATTCATTCTTTTTTTTGCCGAGACGGAGTAATTTCGCTATCGTAGATGGCAAAGTTACGAAAAAACGAGTGAAATACAAAAGGAAAATTGTTTTTCTTTTCAATTCTGAGTGCAAAGTAAAACATAGCCCTCGTCGTTATGACGGGGGCTAAGTTTTTGAGCACTATTCAAAGAATTCTAATAATTGTATTTCTAGCAACTCCTCGGGTATGACTAGGCTTGGTGCGTCGGACCCACCCGGCGGTATGAGTGTGCCGTCGTCGACAAGGCCAATAGTGGGTGAACCGGCCAAAAGTGGCTGAACGCCTATCTTGACAACCTCCAACTTTGGAATCATATACTGTTTCTTCATAGCGATATCTTATTTGATGATAACCATTTTACCATTCACGATATACAGACCCTTTGTGGGCTGATCCACACGCTGACCACTGAGGTTATAGACTTCGGCATTCCTCATTTCTAATTTCTCATTCCTAATTTCGCGAAGCGACGTGGCCCCGCCGAAGTCGAGCACCAGCTCAGCAGCAGGTGCACTCTCCAGGTGGAGGTAAGCCTTGCCAACGTCGCAGGTTCCTACGTCGGCACGCTTGAACTTACCGTCTTTCAGCACATAGTCGTAGCGGCTTGTACCACCGATTTCCGTTGTGCCATCACCAGCCTTGAGCAGGTTGCCCTGAACGGCTGCTGCCGATGTGGTGGTGGGAACGCTATAGCTGTTGTCGGCCTGTTCGGCCATCAGTACCAACGGTGTCTGGGCTGGTACGGCACCCACCTCGGTCAGCTTCACGGACGTGCTGGTGGTGCTGGTGGCGATGTAAGCCTTCAGACCGATGACATTCGAGAAGTCGAGTGCCGTAGTGGTCACGTAGGTCGTGTACTGCTTGGCGGGTGTGATGACTACCATGTTTCCTACAGTCACAGTTTCCGACGCCTCGCTCAGTCCACCCATCTCGTTGGCAGCACGGACGCTATAGGTGCCAGCCTCGGTAGCCGTATAGGCGGCCTCGGTAGTGAAGTCGACGACCTCGCCGTCCTTGCATACAGCCCACAGCAGGGCATAGTCGCTGTCATCCCAAGTCAGCGTCATGCCGTTGGCCTGTACGTTGACGGGTACGGGAGCCTGTTCGGTGGCCAGCGTGGGCTGCCAGTCGCCAAACATGGCCGACATGCTGCTGTAGTCGGCAGCCTCTTCGGCAGAGAGTATGGGATTGTTCTGATGAGTCTCGGCAAAGACGGTCTTACGTCCGCTGAGGTCGATGGCATTGCCTGTGGCACTCATCGAGTTATACTCGGCAAAGCGCTCGGGCCATCCGCCGCTCATCTCACTCCATCCCTCGTTGGTGGGCTGAACGTTCATCCTGGTGTTGATGAAGACGGCCGTACACGTACCCTGTCCCCAGGGACGTCCCAGCGTATAGGTGCCGTTGACACCGTCGCCGTCGCCATTGATGGTACACTCGTTGAACACCCATCCCACCGACTTCATTTTCAGGGGTACGGCAGCATAGCCGCTTTTCACCTGACGCAGCTCCAGATGCTGGAAGTAGGCATCGCCGCTGCCACACAGGTAATCGGTACGTCCGCGAACGGCACCGTCCTCGAAGTAGTAGAGTCCGTTCTGGTTGTTGCTGGTCCACGTGTCCTGATAGCCGTAGAGCACCACGTTCTTGTAGATGGTCTTCGTGCCACGGTCCTGAATGGCCAGGTTACGGCCCAGTGCGTCGTTGATGCCACTCTTCACGGTGACATCCTGGAAGTAGGTGCCTTCGCCCGACAGCTGCAGCACATCGCTGTAGCCTATCTGCTCGTACTTATGAGCCTGGCCGAACTGTCCGGTGAACAGCATGTCGGCATCGTTGCTGATGTCCTGTGTGATGATGGTAGCGTCGCGGTCTTCACCGATAAATGAGATGTTGCCGGCGGTGATGTAAGTGATGGGGTCTGGCAGGTCGCCTTCCCAATAGGTTGTGGTCTTGTCGCCATTCTGATGGACGAAGTGCTTCGTGGCACCGGTAGGCAGCTTGTATTCACCCTTCTTCAGGAAGATGCGGTAGCGTGTCGACTTGTCGCTGCGGCTGTTGGCAGCATCGATGGCAGTCTTCAGTTCTGCAGCTGTCGAGACCACTGCATCGTACTGGCCCTTTGCCACGACGGGACGCTGCATGGTGGTGAAGCTGATGGTCACGGGCTGGGCATACTTGTTGCCCGATTTGTCCTGCACGTAGTTAGCAGGCATCTGGAACGTGTATTGTGTGCCGTAGTCCAGCTGGCTGTAGTCGAAGCTGACCGAGCGGCTGCTCCAGGTGGGAGTCAACTCAACGGGTGAGCCGTTGAGCGCAGTCAGCGTGGCCATGTCGTTGCTGTTGGCACTCTCGATGCGCTCATCGAACGAGATGGTAATCTTGCCTGTGGCGCTGACACCTGTGGCATTGTTGGCAGGAACGGTACCTGTCACGATGGGTGCCGTCTCGTCAGCTTCCACAACGGCCTCGCCCAGCACGTAGACGTTACCCACCTGACTCTCTGAATGGCTGGTATAGTTCAGCCCTTCTGCCGATGTGCCGGCATCGAAGGCGTAGGTTGTTGACAACAGCTCGTCGCCAGTACCCATGATGCGGACGTACACCGTCTCCTTGCCGATGGCCTCGGCAGGCAGGGTGAACGACAGCGGTGTCAGCGTGTTGGTCGTCACCGTCCATGCCTCACCCAGAGCCGTAAAGGTCTGTCCGTCGGTAGACACCTGCGCCTTCCAGTTCTTGGTGGCGGCATTCTTCGCAGCCATGTCAGCTGTGAAGGTGGCACTGGTGAAGCCTACGGTAGAGAACTGGTACTGCCAGGCAATCTCGGCAGTATTGTAGCCGTTCTGGAACACGCCGCTCAGCGTAGTCAGTACGCCGCTATTGGCACGGTTGCGTACCACCGGTGTGCTGTTGGTACCCGTCACCAGCGAGCCGTCGCTCTGCTTCACGACACTCACCTTGGCATTGCGGTTAGCATCCCATGTCAGGTCGGCAGCAAAGGGATACGACCCCTGAGTGGCATAGGCTGCCGTCTTGCTGGCGTCGAACACGGCGATGAAGTCCTGCACCTCGTAGTTGGCCGTCAGCGTCATGTCACTGTTGATAGTCACCGTGCGCTCCTTGCCGGCATTGGCATTCTCGTTCTCGTCAGTCCACGAGAGGAACTTGATGATTTTCGACTCGTTGGCCGTAGCGGTAATCACCGTGCCGGCTTCGTACTTTCCGGCATGGTCGTTGGGAGTCAGCGTGATGCCGCCCAGACCGTCACGCTCAGCATCGTTGGTTGTCAGCGTGCTGACGGTATAGACGGGAACGGCTTCAAAGACGGCCTTCATGGTCTTCTCGCCATCCATCGTCACCGTTGTCTGAGCCTCAGTAGCGACCACGTCACCCGTGGCGTCCTGCCATTCCTTGAAGCGATAGCCGAAGTTCTTGGTGGCCGTCAGCGTCACCTGCGTACCTTCTTTATAGGTTTCCATGTCAGGATCACGGCTGATGCTTCCTGCCTCAGCCGACGGCAGCACCTGCGTGTACAGCGCATATTTCGTTACCTGCTGTGCGGCACCGACAAGTGATCCCTCAATGACGACATTAGAGAGGCCCATGGTCTTGCCCTTACCCAGTGTTAAGAACGAGAAATTCACCTTCATCGGCGCGTCTGCCGTAGCAGTAATACCACTCACTTCTTCGGAAAACGAAGCAACCGTCAGACTTTTGCCGTCACGGTTGACGCCTTGGTTGGTGACCAAGTCGACAGAGGTTGTACCTGCTGCAACAGAAGCACTGATGTTACCACTGTCAGTACCATAGCGTGCAGCCTGGAAACTCACCCTTGAGGGCACAAAGCTGAATCCCTCCTCAGGAGTGAAGGTCAGAGTCAGTGTGTTGTCGGCTCCAGCTGTAGATGACAGCGAACTGTTTGTGTTGTTGACGATGCTGGTCTGGGGGATGTTGGCCTCACCAGAGGCACCACGATAGTTGCTGGTGCCTTCTACAGTAAGAGCGCTACCTGCCGTCCAAACCTTGCCGGCAAAGCCTGCACTCAAAGTTTCAGGGTCAAAGACGGCATCGTTGCCTTGATTCAGTCCGCCCTTGTCGAGCGTATAGGTAATTGTACCTGGGATGTTCACGCCGGCGGCATCCTTCGACTGGCCTTCCACTACGACGTCAGAGATGCACAGCCACTTACCTGTAGCATTGCTGGTGTACCAGGGATAGATCCGAATCTGCAACTGGTCGCCCTCTTCCAGTTTGATGACAGGCGTCGCATCCACCTCGTTCATCACACCACTGGCCATAGACGCCGGTGAGTAGATAGTGGTACGGGTGACGAAGCCGTCGGTAGAGTAGTACACGTGACAGCGCATGCCACCGCCACCCTGTGCGCCAACCTTCATAGCGATGTGGTTGACGTCGAGCTTCTGACCGTCAGGTGCCGTCACAGTGAACTGCACATACTGGTTGGGCGAGTCATCCTCGGCCTTTACCCAGGTGCCGCTTTCGCTGGTACTCACCATCAGGCCCTTCTGGCTGTTGTTGCCATATTTCACCATACCTTCCACTTTGGCATCAGCAGCCGTGGCATTACCAATGACAACGGATTTGTCATTGGCCGTCAGCGCCCAAGTGACGGAAAATGGGTCGCCGCCGCCCAATTCCACAGCATTCATCGTCACATTGGCCACGGCCGACTTGCTACCTATCGTGGCTGTCACCGTGCCATTGAAAACACCAGTAGCCGTAGCAGCCACCTTGGCATAGAAGGTTTTGATCACTGTGCCACTCTCGTAGCTCACTTCCAGCGTGTTCTGCCAGTTCTGCCTGTCTACCGACAGCAGTATGCCCTCAGAGGGCGTAATAAGAATAGTTCCCGCAGCCGGTTCCAGTCCTAGACCGGTCAGGGTCAGCTCCTTGGTGGCCGACAGTCCGAGATACACATCACCCATGTCAGCTGTCGCAGGCGTGATGGAAAGGTCGGTAGGAATCTCGATGGCATCGGCTAGGATACCCTGCTGCTTCATGAGCTGTGCACACAGGCGGGCTGCCATCAAGGCACCCGTCAGGTTGTAGTGGGTATTGTCGGTCTCAGCACCCTTGTCGAACAAGGCGGCATAGCACTTGTCGTAGGTGCCGTAGCTCTCGTAGAGGTCCTTCGTAGCCGTTGTCATGTCGATAAATGCCACATTCTCTTCCGTTGCCAGTTGTTGCATCTGGTAGCTGTAATCCATCGTATGGTTGTCGGCAGCTACGCTTAGGTTCGTCTGAAGTACGCCGTCGACGATAGCGTCATACTTGTTGCCCAGGTCGTGACGGCCAGGGCGTGTAATTTTGTTGTCGCTGCTAAAGTAGCAACGGCACACGGCAGAAACGAGGATGGGTGTAGCACCTTTGGCCTTGACTGCATCGATAATCTGCTTCAGGCACGCCTTGTACGTAGTTGAAGGGGTAGTGCCACGTCCGTCACTCTGCACGGCAGCCGCATTTGTCGCGTCGCCCTTGTCCGTGTAGTAAGCCTGCAGTTCCAGGTTGTCCACACCATTGTACTTGCCGTCGTTGTGGGCAAACTGGATGAGCACATAGTCACCCTGTTCCACATTGTTCTTGGCATTCTGCCACAGTTCGTTGTAGCCGCCGCGGGAGTCACGTCCGCCCTTGGCGTAGTTGACGCTGGTCCACCCGTTGGTGAGGAAGTTACCGAAGTACATTCCCCAACCACGTGTGTTGGTGGCAGACTCGTCGTAAGGTGCCATCGTGGAGTCGCCCAGCGTGTGCACCTTCTTGGCGCTGACACCCAACGAACAGAGCAGCAGCACCAAGGCCATTAAAACATAAAGTTTTGTCTTCATTTGTAGTTTGTTTGAAAATGTTATTAATAGGTAATTGAAGTTTCTGGCTGCAAAGGTACGCACAATTAAGGGTGAAATGGGGTGAAATATGCATCATTTGTGTGGAAAAACGCATCAATTGTTGCAAAATAACGATTTATTCCTTATCTTTGCAGGGTAAAAGCATGAAGAAGTTACTGATTCTGATACTACTGACCGTAGGATGGCTGACCGCAGAAAGCCAACCACTATGCAGCGTGATAAAGTACGACGAGGCCAACGGGGTGTCGTCGTCGCACGTCACACAGCTGTTGCAGGACGAGCGGGGATTCATGTGGTTTGCCACGTGGAACGGCCTGTGTCGCTACGACGGCTACGAATTCCAGACCTTCAAGCCTGCTGTGGGTGACGGTTGTCACATGCCTACAGACCGCATCCGTAACATCAGCCTGTTACCTGATCAGCAGATTTTGTGTCAGGTGGACGACGATTACTATATGTTCGACCTCAAGAGCTACCGCTTCCGTGACCTGACGGCCAAGGAAAGGCAGCAGGCTTCAGAGCTTATGTTCAAACACCGCCAGAGCCGCTCGTTGTTGAGAGGTCAGGACATGACGTGGACGGACAATTATCAAACCGAGTGGACGCTGCACAACGACGGCACACTGACCTACCGCCACCTTGACACCCATCGGGATGTCGTCTATCCCTTACCGGTGACGTTCAATACACTGACCTTTGGCATGAAAGACCAACAAGGCAACTTCTGGGTACTCGACTTGGCCAACATCTATAAGTTCTGTACCGACCAGCAACGTACCAAGCGGCTCGACATTCAGTCGAAAGGTGACGTCAAGTGTTTGTTTGCCGACAGCCAAGGGCATTACTTCGTGTCAACGAAAGGTGATGGGGCCTTACGGATATATAGTCGTAGTGACGACAGGCTGTTGGGCTATGTGGGGACTGACGGACACATACATTCAAACTATACCTGTCTGGGTGCTGCCGTTTATTGCATGCACGAAACCAAGGACGGCACGCTGTGGCTGGGAACCAAGCCTAACGGACTCTACCGGTTGCGTCCTATGGGTGCCGACTCATACAAAATAGACCATTTCACCAATATTCCCATGCCCGATGTCTATCACATCACAGAGGATGTCTTCGGGCGGCTGTGGATAGCCATGTTAGGGGGGGGAGTAGTCTATACCGACAATGCCACCGATGAGCATCCCCGTTTCCTGACCCCCAGACAATACCCGAAAGAGGAAGGACGGCGTGTGCGCTATATCTTTATCACCAAGGACAATGTGTGGCTGGCAGCTACGGGCAGTGGTCTGATGGTAGCCCGACTGGAACGCGATGCCGACCGGATGACGTTCCGCCTACATCAGCGTGACAGCGAAAGAGCCAGCAGCCTTAGCTGTAGTGCCACGATGGACATTGTACAAGATAGCCACGGACAGTTGTTCGTCAGCACAGAGAGTGGCGGTGTCAACCAGATAGTGAGTACCGACCTCTTGGCTAAGGAACTGGACTTCCACCATTTCAAGGATGACTTTCAGGCAGAATCAAACGATATCGTACAGTCGCTGAGTGTCTTGAACGACAACCAGCTGATGGCTGTGGGTAGCCACCTCATCACGCTGTTTGGCGATAAAGCACATAACAGGGTCCTCGATGCACGCTGCTTCCAGGGCGAATACCGTTTCAGCGAGGCTCATCCGTTGGCGTTGGGCAATGACCGCTGGCTCTTCGGACTGACTGACGGAGCCTTCTTCACGACGATGGAGCAGATGACCTCCAGCAGCGCTATGCCGCAAATGGTGTTTACCAGCGTCTCCATACAGGGCAGTGACAGTCATTATGCTGTTGAAATGGCCGATTCTATCGTACTTCAGCCCCACGAGCGCAGTCTTACCGTGCGCTTTGCTGCCCTTGACTTCAACGCCTCAGACCGTATCAGCTATGCCTTCCGTCTGCTGCCTGATGGGACGGAGAATTATATCGGTCACGACCGCACGGCCACGCTGCTCGACCTGGAGCCAGGCACCTACCAATTAGAGGTACGCTCGACGAATGCCGATGGTGAGTGGCAGCCGTATGCACACCACCTCACTATTGTTGTGCAACCAACCTTCTGGGAATCGACGTTAGGCCGTCTGACAATGCTGCTGATAACCATCGCCATACTGGCAATCGTCCTCTATACCTTATTATATATAAGGCGCATCAAACGAAAGCAACACGAAACGCTGGAGGCTTACCTGGCATTATTGGAGGATTCGAAAAAGCAAGAGCTTCATGACGTGCCCGGTGCTGACGACAGCCAAGCGGCAGCGCAACCTGTGACGGAGTTGGATCCGATGTTGCAGCGTGTGATGAAGTTCATTGAGGAGAACTTGTCGAACAGCGATGCCACGGTGGGTGATATGGCGCAGGCTGCCGCCACCAGCCGTTCTGGTTTGCAGCGCAAACTGAAACAGGCGATGGGCATCACACCACAAGACCTGTTGCGCGAGGCACGCATCAAACACGCCTGCCAACTACTATTAGGGCAAGCCGACAAGAATGTGGCTGACATAGCCTACGCCTGTGGCTTTACCGACCCTAAGTATTTCAGCCGCTGTTTCAGGCAAAGCACGGGGCAGACGCCTACTGATTACCGGAACGGAATGAGAATACAAAATCTGCGTTAAAGGACTATGCCAAGAGGTGGTAAGTACCGCCAGCCATAGGTTTTATGATACCTTTCATCTCGAGTTGGAACAAAAGGGCGGTGAGTTGGCCAATGGGGATATTGGTCTTGACACTGATGATATTCAGTTGCAGGTCGTTGGTTTGCTGAAGTAGATCGACGACTTGTTGCTCTTCAGGAGTGAGGTCAGGAAAGAGCTGGCGCTCAACAACGTCGGTACGGTTGGTAACGGTCTGCCATCTCATAGCCTCGATGAAGTCGGCAGCGGAGGTAATGAGGGCTGCCGTGTTGTTGCGTATCATGAAGTTACAGCCCTCGCTGTACGGCATGCCTATAGCCCCAGGGAAGGCAAAGACATCGCGACCATATTCCTGAGCAATACGGCAGGTGATGAGTCCGCCCCCCTTAATAGCACTCTCGACAAGGATAGTGGCGTCGGAGAGGCCTGCCACGATGCGGTTGCGCTGCCGGAAATTGTTGGGCAGAGCCTCTGTTTGGCTAATGTATTCAGTTAGTACACCACCGTGGCGTACCATCTCGGCTGCCGTGTCACGATGGCGATAAGGATAGATTTGGTCAAGTCCGTGAGCCAGCACGCCTACGGTTTCATAGCCCTGCTGTAGGGCGTTGCGGTGGGCGCAGATGTCGATACCATAGGCCAAACCGCTGACGACGAGAACCTGTGGACACAGTCGGTGCAGGTCGCTGAGAAAGGTGCGTGCCAGGTCCTGACCATAAGTGGTGCAGTGGCGCGTACCGACGATGTTGAGAATGTAGCGCTGGTTGAGGTCGGCATTACCTTTGTAATAGATGACGACGGGGGCGTCTGGACAGTCGCGGAGGCGTTGTGGATAGTCAGCATCGTTGAGCGTCAGGGCATTGATGGCGTTCTTTGTGATGAACTCCATCTCGACTGCGGCGCGGCTCAGGGCATCGTCCCAGTGGCGTATGGCCTCGCGAAGACGTGGCGTGGCATCAGGAATGACGTCGCCGATGTCGTTACGGTGTTCATAGATGGTCAAGCTGCTGCCCAACGTCTGGTAGAGCTGTAGAGCCATGGGCTGGCTGATACCCGTGAGGCGCGTCAGGGCAATGGTGTAGTAGAGGTCGCTGTCGGTCGTCATGCGTTATAGAGTGTTGGTGGGTTGAGGTAGGGTGCAAAGGCGTCATCGTAAGCTTCGCTATCGCTCAGGCGGCCGTTGACGAGGCAGACGAGAGTGATGTCGCCGCGGAAGCAGAGGACTTCGTCGGAGGCGCGGAAGATGTCTTGGTGGAAGATGTACTTGATACCGTCCTTTTCGAGCCACAGGCGCGAGATGAACTCGTCGTCGCAGCGAAGGGGTGTCTTGTATTGCAGATTCATGCGGGCCACGACGGCGTCGATACCTCGCAGGTGCATGTCGGCAAACGACAGTCCGCACTGTTTCAGGAACAGGTGGCGTGTATGCTCAATGTAATGGAGGTAGTTGGCATTGTTGACAATGCCCTCGATGTCGCATTCGTAGTCGCGTACCTCCATGCGGGTCTCAAAGATGTATTTGCTCATTATCAATTATTAATTATCAATTAACGCGAAGCGCGCAGATATTCGTAACCGATGCGGCAGCGCAAGCAGTCCTTCTTGTCGCAGTATTCCTTTTTGAGTTGGATGAGGGCTTGGGAGTCGCCGGCAGAGCGAATCTGCAGCCCGCATTCCTGCCACATGCGGATGATGTGGTTGTTTTCGGCCTTCAACTGTTCGAGGAAGTCAAAGGCTCGGTCGCACAGTTCCTCACGTGAGGTGTGGCGGCCATAGGCAAAAAGCAGGGGCACGCAGGTGTTGATGATAAGTAGGTTGATGCTGAACGGCGACAGGTGCTTGGCATTGCGCACACTCTCGGAGCCAAAGGTGTAGTGCGTTTCCCAATAGGGGGTCACTTGCGTCTTCAGGCAGTCGGCAAGACCTGCCATGTCGCGACACTCGATGAGTTGCGACAGTCCGGCACGACGCTGGTGGTAGAGGTTGGCCAGCTGGGAGATGCGAATATGCGGAAAATTCTGTGGACGCAGTCGCAGGAAACGCCAATGGTGGTAGTCCATCGGCTGCAGACTGAACTTATGGGCCAAATACTGGTATTCGTTGCGCAGTTTGGCAAAATAACCTTCGTTCAGGGCATCTTTCTGGTAGCGCTCAGGAACGGCCTGGAGTTCCAAGAGTCCGGCCTGTCCCATGAAGATGGCTTCGATTTGGAACAGGTCGTCGCGATGCTTGCCGACAGCGCTCAGGGGAATATGGTGTGCCCACTCATCGAAGGCGTCGCCATTTATGCCGAAACCGTAGTTGCGGGCTAGGGTAGTGAAGTAGGCAGCTTCCCACGACCCCTCGGCCTGACAGGCACGCTGCTTGATGGCAATGGTCTTCTGTTCGAGCCGCTCGGTTTGCAAGGCTGCCATCCAAGCATGGATGGTGAGTGGCGCCAGATTGGGAATGATGCGGTAGCAAGGTGGATAGGAGTCAGTCTGCATGAGTTGCTTGTAGTTGTCCTGTACAGTGTGTGGCACTGTCAGGCATAGTTGGGGGACGTAGTCGCCTCGGGAGGTCTGCACATTGCGGTCGGCAACGCTTACCACGTGTAGGATGACATTGTCGTAGTTGGCATCGTGGTCATGGCCGTGCTGGTACCAGTGGCTGGAGCGGTCGTGAATCTCAACGTTGCCCACCCACATGGTGGTGCCGATCTTCACCTTGGCATTGAAGAAGTCAGGACCGGCATGATGGTTGTGCAAGCCCGGGTCGATGACTTCCACAGGTCTGCCGTCGGTGGTCTCCAAAGGGTGTATCGGCCACAGCTTATGTTTCCAGCAGTAGTGCAGCAACTGTTCCATGGTCTTATTTCTTTTCTATCAGGAGTTCGTGGCGTGCCTTGTCGGTAAAGAGGGTATACATGTCGCGGATGGCAGCATAGTTTTTGCTGTCGTGAACCACCTTGTTGACGTTGAACTGATAGTGTACTTCCACTTTCCCGTCGCGGAGGTAGACGGCCTGGCGCCCGGTGATGCCTTTGTCGGGGGTGGTGGCAGCGAGTGGCTCGGGCAGTGTCGGCAAGGTGTAGCCCTGTGGCAGGGTGATGTTGATGATGACTTGGCGGGTCTGGGTGTAGGGGTACTCGACGGGCATGAGGCGCTGGGGACTGGTGAAGGGATTGTCCTGAAGCGGCAGCAGGGGCAGCAGGTTGATGCGGAGGCTGCTGTCGGTGACTTGGCCCTGGAGGCTGACGGGCGTTACGGTCTTGGCTTCGGGGGTGAAGCTGCTGCTGTGGGGTGTGGCGAGGTTGCCGGTGAGGAGGGTGGTCTGGGTGCCGGTGAGCTGGCCATCAGGGGTGAGGGTGGCGTCGATGACGGTGGTCTGCTTGGCAGGGGTGACTTTCTGTAGGTTCACCCACTGGCTCTTCTTGCCTTTGGCCACGAGGCGGGCGCGCTCTACCTGGAGCACGGGGGGCAGCACGTTGAGGTAGCCGGTGGACGAGGAGCCGTCGACGTAGCACTGGGTGCCTCCCGACAGGGGTATGGCTACGACGTAGGTGTTGAGCTTCCAGATGGAGGGGAAGTGGTAGGGCATCTTGCCCTGGTCGCGGGTCCTGAGGACAACGGGTGAGGCGTCGTAGCCGGCGTCGCGCAGGGTCTGGATGAGGAGCAGGTTGATGTCGGCATTGGAACCGGTGCCGCGCTTGAGGATGGCGCTGCTGGCGTCGGGCCACAGCCGATAGGTGCCGTCCCACGTTACGCGGTTCATGACTAGCTGGCAGACGGCGGCCACGCGCTCACGCTCGTTGGTGATGTCGGTCAGTCGGGCTGCCTGGAGTTCATCGCGCAGCGGACTATGGTTGTTGAGCTGTCGGCCCAGGTCGTCATCGTCGAGCAGCATCTGGTCTATCTGTTCCCAGGTTTGTGCGTACTCCATGGCGAGGGTGCCGCGCAGGCTGTAGCTCTTGAGTTCGGCGGTGATGCCGGCGCAGTAGTCGTTGACGTTCCAGACGTAGGGATCCTTGGGCATGGCTTTCAGCTGGCGGCCAATGCAGGTGTAGTGGTTGGTGTTGACTTGTACGGGGGCTGCGAGGGGGTCGCTCTCGAGCTTGTAGCGCATGGAGCCGGTGACGCAGCTGCACTGGAGTCGCTGGATGCCGTGTTCCTCGATGTTGAACATAAGGTAGACGGGTATGTCCATGTCCAGTCGGGCATAGGCTACGGGGATGTCGCACTGGGCATACCAGTCGTGCAGCTGGTAGAACAGCTGGCTGTGCAGACAGTATTCGTACTCGATGACGGTGCCTTCGCGGACGTCGGGGATGGTGAAGGTGGCCTGCCAGGTGTCGTCGGCGGTCTGCTCCTTGGTGACGGTGCCACGGAAGTGCGACTTCACGGTCTTGCCATTGACGAGATTGAAGGCGGTGGCCTTCAGGTCTTCGACACTCTCGTTGGTGTAGACGCCCATGGCGTCCTCGGTGAAGGAGCCGGTGGCTTCCTCGTAGAAGTCGTTGGCCACGGTGCCAATCTGGATGTTGCCGGCACGCAGTGAGAACTTCGTGGCATGGATGCCGGACTTCTCCTGTGGAATGATGTGGTAGGGAATAGTGACCTTGGCACAGCGCGCTCCCTGGGGTTTGAGTACCTTGATGCGGAACTTCTCGTGGTAGTCTACGAGATAGCCCTTCATCTGCACCGTATATTCGACACTGGTCAGGCGGCACAGCACCACGGCGTCAGCATCGGGGTCGGCTTCGTAGACGGTCATCTGTAGCTCTTCCTTGGTAGGTTTACCAAACTTCATGTTAATGTTGTCCTGAGCATTAGCTGTCAACCAAAGCATGGTTAGCAGAATAGTTAATGTGTTTCTGATTTTCATTGTTTTTAGGGCTATAAGTTAGAAAACGGTGCAAAGATACGAAAAATAATTGATAATTGACAATTGATAATTGATAATTTACTGCCCGCGAAAAAAAAATTCCTAATTCCTAATTCCTAATTCCTAATTTTTTCGTATCTTTGCCCAAAGTTTTAATTTCTAATTTCTATTTTATTTTCCCCTATGAGCAAGCACAAGAGTGGAAAAAGACTGAACAAGCAGCGCCTGATGGAGATGTTGCAGACGCTGTTCCGGCAGAACCCGAACGAGACATTCTCGTTCAAGCAGATATTCAACAGTCTGAAGTTGTCGACGCATCCTGCGAAGATGCTGGCCGTTGACGTGATTGACGAGATGGCTTGGGACGACTATCTGTCGAAGGTGGGCAATCAAGGCTACCGGCTGAACCAGAAGACACAAGTGCAGGAGGGTACCTTTATCCGTAAGGCCAACGGCAAGAACTCATTCCTGCCCGACGACGGTGGCTCGCCGGTGTTCGTCAGTGAGCGCAACTCGCTGTTTGCCATGAATGGCGACCGTGTGAAGGTGACCTTCATGGCCCGTCGGGAGAAGCACATCAAGGAGGCGATGGTGATAGAAATCCTGTCGCACAAGCGCGACCAGGCCGTGGGTAAGTTGAAGGTAGAGAAGGACTACGCCTTCCTGGTGACCGAGGGAAACATTTTCGTACACGACATCCTGATTCCGAAGAAGAAACTGAAGGGTGGCAAGGATGGTGAGAAGGCTGTTGTGAAAATCACCCAGTGGCCGTCGAAAGACTCGAAGAATATTGTCGGAGAGGTCATCGACGTCTTAGGCAGGGAGGGCGACAATAACGTTGAGATGCACGCCATCCTGGCACAGTATGGGCTGCCATACAAATATCCGAAGCATGTGGAGGAGGCTGCCGAGAAGATTGACCCGGGCATCACGCCGCAGGAGATAGCCCGTCGCGAGGACTTCCGCGAGGTGTTCACATGTACCATAGACCCCAAGGATGCCAAGGACTTCGACGATGCACTGTCAATAAGACCCCTCCAACCTCCCCTGTCAAGGGGAGGCTCTAAGCACTCCCCCTCAATAGGGGGAGATGGTGGGGGTCTCTACGAGGTCGGTGTGCATATCGCCGACGTGTCACACTACGTCAAGGAAGGCTCGGTCATTGACAAGGAGGCTGTGAAGCGTGCCACGAGTGTCTATCTGGTAGACCGCACCATACCCATGCTGCCCGAACGTCTGTGTAACTTCATCTGCTCGCTGCGGCCTGACGAGGAGAAACTGTGCTATAGTGTGATCTTCGTTTTAGACGAGGACGCCAACGTCAAGGACTACCATATAGCCCATACCGTCATTAAGAGTAATAGAAGGTACGCGTATGAGGAGGTGCAGGAGATTCTGGAAAGTGAAAAATTAAAAATTAAAAATGAAAATCATGAGGATCCATACGCCGAGGAGCTTCAGACGCTCGACAAACTGGCCAAGAAACTGCGCGAGCGCCGGTTCAAGGGCGGTGCCGTGAAGTTCGACCGCGAGGAGCTGCACTTCGACATCGACGAGAAGGGCAAGCCCGTCCGGGCATACTTTAAGAAGTCGAACGATGCGACTCAGCTCATCGAGGAGTTCATGCTGCTGGCTAACCGTACCGTGGCCGAAAGCATTGGTAGGGTGAAGAAGGGCACGAAAGCCAAGACACTGCCCTATCGTATCCATGACCAGCCAGACCCGACGAAGTTGGAGACGCTGCGTGAATTCGTCGTGAAGTTCGGGTATAAGATGAAAACGGCAGGAACGAAGGGCGCTATCTCGAAATCGCTCAACGCCTTGATGGACTCATGCCAGGGCAAGAAGGAGCAGAAACTCATAGAGACTGTCGCCCTGCGGGCCATGATGAAAGCCAAGTATTCGACACACAACATCGGACACTACGGACTGGCCTTCGACTACTACACGCACTTTACCAGCCCCATCCGTCGTTATCCTGACACCATGGTACACCGTCTGCTGACAAAATATCAGGACGGTGCACGGTCGGCCAATCAGGAGAAATACGAGGAACTGTGCGAACACTGCTCTGACATGGAACAGGTAGCCCAGCAGGCCGAGCGCGACAGCATCAAGTATAAGATGGTGGAGTTCATGGCCGACAAGATTGGTAATGAATATGATGCACATATCAGTGGTATCCAGTCGTATGGCATCTACTGCGAGATTGACGAGAACCACTGTGAAGGTATGGTGTCGATGCACGACCTGGACGATGACTACTATGACTTCGACGAGCGAAACTACTGTCTGGTAGGCCGCCGTCATCACCACAAATACCAGTTGGGCGATCCCATCCGTATCAAGGTGGCACGAGCCAACCTGGAAAAGCGTCAGCTCGACTTCGCTCTGGCAGAGTAAACAGTTCATAGGAAAATTAGAAATTAGGAATTAAATGATGAATTATCAAGCAGACAAAAACCGATATGACAACGGCATGCAATATGTACGGTGTGGACGCAGTGGCATACTGTTGCCTAAAGTGTCGTTAGGTATGTGGCATAACTTCGGCAGCGTAGATCCCTATGAACGTAGCAGGGAAATTGTGCGGTATGCCTTCGACCATGGCGTGACACATCTTGACCTGGCCAACAACTATGGTCCGGCGTATGGCTCGGCAGAAGAAACGTTAGGAAGACTGATGGACGATGATTTCAGACCATACCGCGACGAGTTGTTTATCTCTACCAAGGCAGGTTACGACATGTGGCCGGGACCCTATGGCAATTGGGGTTCAAGGAAATACCTGATGGCCTCAGTCAATCAGAGTCTGCGACGCATGCACCTTGACTATGTAGACCTGTTCTATAGCCATCGTTACGACCCTGCCACACCAATGGAAGAGACCCTGCAGGCTATGGTTGATATCGTACGTGCCGGCAAGGCACTGTATGTCGGTATCTCTAACTGGCCATTGGAGCCGTTGCGCTTTGCCATAGACTATCTGCGCAGTCACGACACACCACTGCTCATTTATCAGGGTAAGCTGAATATGCTTGACAGGGCTCCTGTCAATGAAGGCATCTTGCAGCTGTGTGATGATGCAGGAGTGGGCTTCATAGCCTTCTCACCGTTAGCACAAGGACTGCTGACAAACCGTTATTTAGAAGGCATCCCCGACAATTCACGCATGTCAAAGGGAAAGTTCCTGCGACCTGAGATGTTGGACGATGCATTGTTGCGGCAGTTACGACAATGGAATGCAGAGGCAGAGGCCCAGGGCATGACCTTGGCAGAACGTGCCTTACGTTGGATACTGCAGCAGTCCGGCGTGACCAGTGTCCTTGTCGGGGCCAGCTCTACCCGGCAGTTAGAGCAGAATCTGCAATGTGTGTATGAAAAATAAGTTCTCTCTTTGAGAGTGTGGCAATGCAATCATAGTTTTTATCATGATGAAACGACAAAAAATAGTAACTTTTGGGGAGCTATTGCTCCGATTCTCGAAACTCGATCACCTGCGACTGACACAGGGCGACATGTTTACCTGCAAGTATGGTGGCAGCGAGGCCAATGTGGCAGTGTCGCTGGCTGCTCAGGATGAAGACGTGACGTACATCACACGACTGCCTGACACCCCCGTAGGACATGCTGGCGCCATGTGTCTGGCACAGTTGGGCGTCAACGTCAATCACATCCTGTGGGGCGGACAGCGCATTGGTACCTATTATTTAGAACCATCGGCAGGCATGCGTGCCGCAAAGGTTGTCTATGACCGTGCCAACTCGGCCTATTACGACCTGAAACCGGGTATGATTCCATGGCGAGAGGTGCTGAAAGATACCGACATCTTCCAGGTGTCAGGTATTACGGCGGCCATCTCACAACAGGCTGCCGATGCTACCTTCGAGGCGCTGGATATTGCTGACGAGATGGGTATCACCGTTTCCTTCGACATCAACTACCGTAAGAATCTGTGGAAATATGGTGCTGATGCCCGTGAGACGCTCAGCCGAATGTTGGGACGTTGCGATATGATGTTTGGCGACGCCATCGAGTTTGAGTGGATATGTCAGCGTGCTCAACCGCCCTTTACAGCTACAGACTCTCATTTTGAGATGCAGATGGACGAATACCGTGAGTGGTTCGACGATATCCATGCCACTTGGCCACGGTGTCGCCACTGGCTGATGGGTATGCGCAATATGGTGGCATCGAACCACCATACACTGACGGCCCTGCTGTGGACGGATGGACGCTTGTTGCAGGCTCCCATCCATGACATCCCCGATGTGGTCGACCCAGTGGGAGTGGGCGATGCATTCATGGGTGGTTTCCTGCATGCCATCAATATCTTCCCTGAAGACCGGCAGCGACAACTGGAATACTCGTTGGCTGCGGCAGCACTGAAAAACACCATCCCCGGTGACTTCAACCTGTCTACCGAGGATGAGATTCGTGCTGTCATGGAGCATCGCTATACAGCATCAACGCTTTACAAAACCTTCGAATAGTCGTCCCCACGGATAACTGCCTGGTTTGAGCGTCACTATGACCCGCTTCCCTGGTTTATAAACTTGGGTAGGGCTGGTTTTGGTGACGCTCATTTGTACGACGCCAGGAGCTATCTGTCGGACTATTTGGAACTCTGTCCAGCCAAGGGCCTGCAGCGTAGCCCAGGCTGTGGCACCACCTTCGATAATCAGGTGGTCAGGACAATGCTCAGCTACCAGACGTTTTGCCATTTCTGCCATCATGGTGCGCAGATGAACAGCCATTTCCTTGCTTGTGCGGTGAATATGAGGATTGTGTGCCACACTCCTGCCTTCAGGTGGAAGAATACGAAGGATAAGGCTGTGGCACTCTCCATAAGCCGATGTGTTCCAAATGCTCAGATCATGACCGCCATCATAAACCTCTTGCGGCATTGGAGCGACGGGAATACCGAGCTCTAAGGGCTTGCTTTGGGTGGAGCCGCAGAGAATGAGGGTGTTGTCCTTTCTTATAGTATCTATAGTTCCTATAGTACCTATAGTACCTATAGCTCCTATGGTATTCAGCACCTCTTTAAACAGGTCCGCAGCTCCGGCAAAGAGCGTCTTGCCGTCATTATACTGAGCTACGACACGGCGGATGTCATCAACAGTTTCCGCATCGGGCATGATGATACCCTTCGCTTCAGCATCAGGGAAACGCTCCTTTAGCACTGAGGTCTTCGCAGGAAACTCGGGGTCGAAAGAAAAATCCGTTTCGTGTATCGGCACTTCTCTCACTTCTTGCCCCTCACCTCTCACTTCTTGTCCCTCACCTTTGACCTTTGACCTTTGACCTTTGACCTCTTTTATATAATAGATACCGTTACGGATGATGCGCCCCTTTGATGGATTGGCTGGCAGAAAGACGGCCCGTGGGTAGCCGGTGATCTCCATCAAGGCGGTAAGTTCTGGCACAATATGACCGCGAAGTGCGGAGTCTGTTTTTTTGAAGATAGCTGATGGCTGATGGCTGATGGTTGAGGCGATACGTCGTGTTTCGGCCACGGCATCAGCTTCGCTCATCGACCGGGTGTCGGTAGCAATGACGATGGTCTCGTATGCTGCGTTTTTAGCGCAGTCTATAGAACCGCCAGTAACGCAGCCAGCGGAACCGCCACAAAGTAATCGCACCTGCCGACCTGTAGAGAAGGTAATGCCCGCTATCTCTGCGGCCCCCGTGATGTCATCAGCAATAACTATCATGGCTATTGGCTATTAGCATTTAGCTTATTTCTTCGATATATCGCCATCCTTGTGGCATAATCTATCGAAAGTGTCATGGCACTGTCGTTGGCGATGCCCTTGCCAGCGACGTCGAAAGCCGTTCCGTGGTCTACACTGACACGGATAATGGGCAGACCTAAGGTGATATTCACACCACTGGCACTCTCCATCTTACCTGTTTCCTTATTCCAATTAAACGCACATACCTTCAAGGGAATGTGTCCCTGATCGTGGTACATGGCCACGACGCCGTCGAACTGGCCACACTTGGCCTTGGCAAAGATGCTGTCGGGTGGAACAGGACCAGCTACATCGAAACCACGTCCTTTTAGTTCTTCAATGGCAGGGATTATCTCTTGAGCCTCCTCGTAACCGAACATGCCGTTCTCGCTACTATGAGGGTTCAGTCCTGCGACGCCGATATGAGGTTTCTCAATACCAAACTGGCGGCAGGCATCGTCAATGAGTTCCACGCACTCAATGACACGCGCCTTCTTGACCAGATCACAGGCCTTGCGCAAAGGCACATGTGTCGAGACGTGGATGACGCGGATGTTTTCATCTGCCAGCATCATGGCATACTTCTTGGTGTTTGTAAAGGTGGCGTAAATCTCCGTGTGGCCGTCGTAATGATGACCAGCCAAGTTCAGTGCCTCCTTGTTCAATGGAGCTGTCACGGTACCATCAACCTCATTGGCCATGGCCAGTTCAATAGCCTTCTTGATGTATTGGAAAGCGGCATTGCCACATTGTGGCTGTACCTTACCAAATTCAAATGTCGAGAGGTCGACGCACTTCAGGTCGAGCACATCAATAGTGCCAAATTCGAATTTGGCATCCCCGACATTTTGTATGGCATGGACTTGTAGGTTGAAACCGAGCAAATGAACTGCTTGGCTTATAATGGCAGCATCGCCTGTGACGATGGGGCGACACTTCTCGTAAGTCTCTTTTCTATTCAGGGCACGTACGGTAATCTCAGGACCAATGCCTGCGGGGTCGCCCATGGTGATGGCTAATATTGGTTTCATAGACATATTAATTTTTTAAAGACATAGTAACATAATAACAAGGCTAATAGAGTGAGTTGTAAATGTCGCGGGCATCTTGCTCAGTGACCTTGCGGGGATTGTTCTTCAGCAAACGCTGAACCTGCATAGCGGCTTTGGCCATACCGTCGACAGCAGTCTGGGGAATGCCTAACGCAGTCAACTTATCGGGAATGCCGACAGCCTCGGCCAAGCGGTAGATGAAGTCGACACCACGCTGAGCAGTCTCTTTATCAGAGCGTCCTGCGGTTATGCCGCAGGCAACAGCCACCTCGGCATAGCGCTTCATGGCTGCAGGCGCATTGAATTTCATTACTGATGGCAGCAGAATGGCATTGCTTAGTCCATGAGGAATATGAAACTCACCACCTAACGGATAGCTCAGTGCATGAACTGCTGCGGTGTTGACGGGACCTAAACAGAGTCCACCATACAGCGAACCGAAGGCCAATGCCTCGCGAGCCTCCACATCTTTACCGTCTTTTACGGCACGTTCCAGATTAGCGGCAATCAGACGGATACCCTGCAGGGCGTAGATGTCTACTGAAGGGTGTGCAAACTTATTGGTATAAGCCTCAATACAATGGGTCAAGGCGTCCATACCCGTATCGGCAGTGACTTTCGCTGGCACCGTCCACGTCAGTTTGGGATCGACGTAGGCAGCATCGGCAATGAGAAATGGTGATACGATACCTTTTTTCAGATGGTCACGTTCATCCAACAGGATGGCATTAGGAGATACTTCCGAACCGGTTCCTGCCGTTGTCGGCAGACAGGCAAACCAGAGACCTTTCGCCTTGATGAAACCCGTTCCGAAACAATCTTCCACTTGTTGAACGCTGTTGATGAAGGCTGCTACCAGCTTCGTTACGTCGAGTACGCTGCCGCCGCCCACACCAACGACGCTGTCAGCCTTGAATTGACGTGCTGTTTCAAGAATCTGCTTGAAGTCGTTAACTGTAGGCTCAGCCACGATGTCTTGATACGTCTCGATAATGATACCGGCAGCTTTCAATGACGCTAATGGTTCTTTAATGAGTGGTAGGATGGGGGGTGCTGTCAATACAAACAGCCGTTGCAGTCCCATTTTCTTGTAATCTTCTACGAATGTCTCGATGCAGCCTGTGCCGAACACAATTTTCTGCGGCTGCAAAAGTGTTATTGCTTTCATCTCTCTATCTGTTTTTTACTATTAGAAAGACGGACAACCCCGTGAATTGTCATCTACAAGCTTTATTCGTAACGTAAGATAACGGAGTCGGGTGTGACATCCAGTATGGCATGAGCACCAACGAGTAAGGGGTAGTTGCGTAGATGGGCATGACCAACGGGAAAGTCATAGACAATGGGGATGCCAAAGTGTTGCATGTAGTGGTGCAACATGGCATACATGTCGTCAAAACCGTTTTCTGGATGCTGGTATTTGGTGAATTGGCCAACTATAATACCTCGGACATGTGATAGGAGGCCACGCATCTCCATATTATGAAGCATGCGGTCAACCTTGCTCATGTTTTCGCCGGTATCCTCCATGAACAGGATAATGTCAGGCAACAGCAACGGATCGTAGTCGGAGCCTGCCAAGTCGTTGTAGACGGAAAGATTGCCACCAACGACAATGCCCTCGGCATGACCAGGGCTGTTCAGCGGATGGGACGGCTCACGATAAACCGGCAACTTGCCTTGTATCATGCTGCAGAGCATCTGACTGACGGTATCGGTACCTTCATAGGTGGCTATGGCATGGCACATGGAACCGTGGATGCCATAATTTCCCGCTCTGGCTTCGGCACACAGCAGCGCTGTGACATCGCTGAAACCGATAATCATCTTGGGATAACGGTGCAACGTGTCGAGAGGCAGGTGACACAGCAAATGGGCTGCACCGTCACCGCCACGCGAACACATGATGGCTTTGATAGAAGGTTCGTGCAACGCCCATAGCAAGTCGGAGAGACGCTCCTCCACCGTTCCCGCAAAACCATGACCGTCATTGCAGAGTGCGTGACTGCCCACCACACAATGATAGCCCCACCGTTCCAAAGTACGTATGCCGCCATTGATGGTAGTGGTATCCGTGGCACTCGATGGTGAGATGATGGCAATGGTGTCGCCCTCATTCAGAAATTGGGCGTTCAATGGCAACAGCATGCCAATCATCAGGCTTATAGTTAGAAGTCCCCTCATGGATTAGTAACGGTCAGTTGGTCATGGGTCATGCGATACATGTACTGCTGGATAATGGCTTTTAGCTCACGCTCCATTTGTGGTTGTACGGAACGGCCTTCATCCTTCATCCATCTTCCGTCAACCATCATGTTATGCTGCATGAGCGAGTCGGTGAGGGCATAGACAGCACGGGTCTTCTGACCATCGAACTGTAGGACGTGCCCATGCTTAACATATTGATAGATGCCGTTCAGGTAGTTGACGGCCCAAGTATCTTCAGCGGGCGTATTGAACAGGTCGATGCCAAAGGCAAAGTAAGGCTTTTGATAGCCGAGCATGCCCAGAATGGTGGGCAGAATGTCAATCTGTTGGGCTATCTTGTCCTGAATGTCTGGGTGTGGCAAGCTATCAGATTCGCGTCCTGGCTCATATATAATAATAGGTGAACAGAAACCACCCAGGTCGGTCTGGTAGTAGTCGTGGTCGCTCATATTGGTATGGTCGCTGGTAAGCACGAAGATGGTATTGTTGAACCAAGACTGTTGACTGGCTTTCGCAAAGAACTTACCTAGCGCCATATCCGTATAGCGGATACATTTGTGCATGATGATGCCCTCTTCAGGATAGGTGTCCTTGTACTTCTCTGGAATGACATAGGGGTGGTGGCTTGAGGCAGTGAAGACGGCAGTCATGAAGGGCTCCTTCATTTCCGACATCTTCGTACAGTAGTATTGCAGGAAAGGCTCGTCCCAGATGGCCCACATGCCGTCGAAGTCGTCATCTCCACCAAAGCGCTTGTCAGCATCGTAGTCTTCACGTCCGTAATACTCTTGGAATCCCGTGCTGCGTGCAAAGGCCATAAAACCCATTGAGCCACGTTGGGCTCCGTGGAAGAACGCCGTCTGATAGCCCTCGTCAGCCAATAGCGAGGCAATACCGCTGACGTTATTCATCGAGGCAGGCGTCAGGAAGAAGGGTTCGACGAACATGGGTATGCTTGACAGGATGGAAGGCATGCCGTCAATCGACTTGCGACCGTTACAGTAGCTGTGGGTAAAGGTGATGCTCTTGCTGATGAGCGAATCGACGCAAGGTGTATAGCCTTTGTAATGACCATTTTCGAGTGTCTTGTTCAGAGCACCGATGTATTCACGGCCAAAACTCTCGACGATGAGCACAACGACATTCTTCTTCGTAAAAGGTACGGAGTCGTTGGGAAGATGAATGGGCGAATAGACAGCCTCCATTTCTTTTTGGTCGGAATAGTATTCAGGTACGATAAACACAGACTTTCCGATGGTCCGATAGAGTGAGAACGGAGTATTGAGTACCAGAGCTGCCTCGACAGGACGGTCTGCATACTGATTGGCATTAGAGATGGTGATTGGGCGTACGGCTGTTGTAAAACCACCGCGGATGCCGGCGACAACGAATGGAGCCAGTGCTGCCAATGACAGCAGGGTAGCGAGGTCGTATTGCCACCATGTATGGCTGTTCTGTTGTAGTCCGCTATGACGGTATAAACGGTATAGACCCCACATCACGACGATAAAGAAGAGAACCAGATACCAGTGGTGTAATGTCTCTGTAAAGAAAATGCCGCCCAGATTGCCCTCATTGGAAAACTCGCCGAATACGGTGGTGGTAGTGCGTCGCATGGTGAAGCGGAAATAGACGGCATCACACAGGTTGACGGCCAGAGCCAAGCCATTAACGACAAGGAATACCCACTTGCATATCTTCTGGTAGATGTGTATTTCCTTCAGATGCAAGGGGAATAGCATCAATACGATATAGGGGATGTTGGTCACGAGGATGGCGCTGGTGTCAAACACCAGTCCGCCACCTAGCATCTCCATCAGATGGCTGGTGGTAAGCCCTTGCGAGAAGTAGCTCCAGTTCTCCAGCAGGTAAACAATGCGTGCCAGAAAGTACACGACATAAACAAGCAGCAGATTGAAGAGCGTTGCTGCCAGTGGTGCCAACAGACTGGAATATCTCTTATCTCTCATCTCTTATTTTTTATCTCATTTCTTATCTAATTCTTTCAAGTTCTTCGTCGTTGCTTGCAGGATGGCTTTGCCCATACGTTCCAATCGGTCGCCATCAGGTGTTTGGACGGCGATACGCCGATTCGCATCGAAGTCGTAGGCCATGAATCCAGTGGAGTCAATAACCGAGAATCCGTTACGGTAGGTGTGGAAGGCAAAGGGATATTGATACGACGGGCTCAAGATGTCACGGCTCCAGCGGAAGTCGTCATGTGGCAGTCCTAACTGTGCCAAGAGGGTTGCCGCTAGGTCGGTCTGGTTGCAAAGGGTGCTGATACGACGCGGCTGGCGCACGGCGCCACCCACCCAAACCAGGGGAATGCGGTTGCGGCTGGCGTCGCTCTGGGTGATACCGTCGTAATCGATGCTATGATCCGGCAACAAGATGACCAGTGTGTTCTGCCACTGTGGCGAATGTTTCAGCTTGTCTATAAACTGTCCCAGACACTGGTCCAGATAGTAGAAGGCATTGAGTACCTCGTCGTCGTATTTCTTGATAGGGACATCCCACGGCTCATGACTGCTCAGCGTAGAGTAGCCGATGAAGCGAGAACCCTTTCCGTCATGGAGCAAGTCATACAGTGTGCTGAAGGTGATGCCGTCACAAACGCCCCATTCCGAGGTAGCCTGTTCCTCAGAAGTATAGTCCTTCATCCATGTCAGTGATGTGAATCCCGTACTGATCAGATAGCTGCGCATATTGGTGAAATTGATGTCACCGCCATAGAGATAATGGGTGGTGTAGCCTGCTTGTCGGAGTGTTGAGGCAATGCCTGGCAGCATATGTGTCTTGCTGGGCATCTTCATGACCGACGAGGTGGGGAATGAGGGGTAGCCGCTCAGCGTACATACGGTACCGCGGTCGGTGCGCCACGAGTTGGCATAGCAGCTATCGAAGCTGATACCTTCCTGTTTTAGCTGTTGCAGTCGCGGCATGGCTTTGCTCACTACTTCGCCGGCACTCTCCATCAGGATGATGACAATGTCAGGATGTGTAGTGTTAAGTAGCGTATCGGTAACTGTAGATGTGGTGGGGTAGAGACCATCCATCAGTCTGTCGCACTCCTGTTGGCTATAGAAGTCGTAGTCGACGATGTTGCTGGCGGTCTTCTCGAACGATGATAGAAAGCTGAACACAGGATTGACTGCTGAGTGGTTCAGAAACTGCCTGTCGGAATAGTACACCTGTCCGATATTGGTTGTCGACTCACCCAACCCTCCACGAATACCGATGATGAAGACGGGAACGAGCAGTAAGACCGCCAAAAGTCCGTAAGCAGCGGACTTACGGTTCGTAGGGAGCGGACTCGCAGTCCGTAACGGGCGTCCTAAAAACTGGTAGGCTCTATAAATCACGAAAGCACTCAGCAGGAAAGCAATCAGCCTTATGATGATATAGCCCCAGCTGACGCTGGCCATAGCCTCGGTTGGTGTTGACAAGTATTGCAGACATGAGGCGTCGAGTTTGAAATGCCAGAACTCGTAGAGAGAGGTGTCTGCCACAAAAGCTAAGGCAAAAGCACAGGCAACGATGCCCCAATAGACTTTCAGAATGGTGGTGATGATATTCAGCTTTTTCCAAAAGAGACTGACTACCATCAGCAGGAAAGGCAGGATAAGGAAATAGAGCGAGGTGCTGAGGTCAAGTGACAGACCATGAGTGACGACGTCTAAAACGTCGCCCACTGTAAAGGGGTTGTCGGAGCTGTTGTACATCATAAAGCCTATTTTGGCAATGATGAATATCACCACCGTCAACAAGTAGGTCTTCAGCAGATATAACGCCCTGTCCTTCATCGTTCTATAACGACTGCATATCGTTCAGTTTCTTATAATAACCGTCCGTAGCCAACAGTTCCTCATGGGTACCGCGTTCCACAATACGGCCTTCGTGCAACACGCAGATTTCGTCGGCATTCTTGATGGTTGACAGGCGGTGGGCGATGGCTACCGTCGTGCGCGTCTTCATCAGTCGCTCCAGGGCATCCTGTACCAGTCGCTCGCTCTCAGTGTCAAGGGCCGAGGTGGCCTCGTCGAGGATGAGGATGGGCGGATTTTTCAGAATGGCACGGGCAATGCTGACACGCTGGCGCTGGCCACCGCTGAGACGGCCTCCGCGGTCGCCGATATTGGTGTCGAACTGGTGTTCGCTCTGCATGATGAAGTCGTAAGCATTGGCAATCTTTGCGGCCTCGGCAATCTGTTCGTCTGTAGCGCCAGAGACCCCGAAGGAGATATTGTTGCGGAAGGAATCGTTGAATAGGATAGCCTCCTGATTGACGTTGCCGATGAGTTGTCGCAGGTCGTGGATGCCAAGGTCTTTCACGTTGATGCCGTCGATAAGCACCTCACCCTCTTGAACGTCATAGTAGCGTGGAATAAGGTCGACGAGCGTTGACTTGCCGCTGCCCGACTGTCCCACAATGGCAATGGTCTTGCCCTTAGGGATGATGAGGTTAATGTCCTTCAGAATCCATTGCTCAGCATAACGGAACGACACGTTGCGGAACTCTATCTGATGTTCGAACGAGGCGATATGCTTGGGTTGTGCAACCTCTTTGATGTTGTTCTCGGCCAACAGAATCTTGTCAACACGCTCCATTGAGGCCAGACCTTTGGGAATGTTGTAGCCGGCTTTGGAGAAGTCCTTCAGGGGATTGATGATGGAGTAGAGCATCACCATATAATAGATAAAGATGGGTCCTGAGAGTGCCTGATAGTTGAGTACCAGCACGCCACCGAACCACAGTACGATGACAATCAGAATGGTACCTAGGAACTCCGACATGGGGTGTGCTGAAGACTGACGGATGTTCACCCTCATGATGTCGTCGCGGTAGGCAGAGTTGATCTGGTCGAAGCGGCGGTTCATCTTCCCTTCGGCACAGAAAGCCTTGATGATGCGCAGACCACCCAACGTTTCCTCCACCTGACTCATGGTGTCGCTCCACAGCGATTGTGCCTTAATGCTGTCCTGCTTTAACTTTCGTCCTACATAGCCCATGAACCAGCCCATGACAGGTACGATGACAAGTGTGAACACCGTCAACTGCCATGAGATGAAGATGAGTGCAGCGAAATAACTGATGATGAGAATGGGGTTCTTGAATAGCATCTCCAACGATGACATGATGCTGTTCTCTATCTCCTGCACGTCACCGCTCATACGGGCAATGATATCTCCTTTGCGCTCTTCTGAGAAGAATCCTAACGGTAGCGAGGTGATTTTCTGGTACAGCTGGTTACGGATGTCGCGCACCACACCCGTTCGTATGGGGATGATGGTGGCTGCAGACAGGAAGTAGGCACCAGTCTTGAGGAATGTCGTGACACCAAGGAACATGCCAATGAATAGCAGTGTTGTGGTTTGGCCATAGTCGGCAATCAGACCGTTGACGTAATAGTTCATGTTGTTCATCAACACCTCCTGGATATTGCCCCAGTCCCATGCCATGTAACTTGTCGCTGCTGAAGCATCATTCGTCTGGAACAGAATTTGCAGGATAGGGATGAGTGCTGCAAACGAAAAGATGTTGAGGATGGCCGACAGAATGTTGAACACCACCGACAGCACCAGATACTTTTTATAGGGAGGCACGAAACGCCTCAGCACGTTCAGGAATTCTTTCACTTTTTTACCTTTTTACTTTTTACCTTTCAATCTCTTCCTCTCCCAATAGCGTTGCACTGGTGGAACCAGTAATACGGACACGGACGGTTTCGCCAATATGGTGATGACCCTTGTCGAACACCACCATTTTGTTTTGTTCGGTTCGTCCGCAGAGTTGTTGGCGACTACGCTTGCTGAAGCCTTCTACCAGCACGTCGAACTCCTTGCCTTCATCCTTTTTGTTTTGCTGGGCAGAAATCTCCGTCTGTAGGGAGATGAGTTCGTTCAGACGACGGATCTTTTCTTCCTCAGGAACATTGTCGGGCAGGTGTTTTGACGCATAGGTGCCAGGACGTTCTGAGTATTTGAACATAAAGGCAGAGTCGTAGCCAACTTCGCGCATCAGACTCAGCGAGAGCTGGTGGTCTTCTTCTGTTTCACTATGGTAGCCCACGAAAATATCCGTGCTCAGACCGCAGTCGGGAATGATGCGGTGGATGGCTTCAATGCGTCCCATATACCATTCGCGGGTGTATTTGCGATTCATCAGCTTCAGAATGCGGTCGGAGCCACTTTGTACAGGTAGATGGATGTGTTTGCAGACGTTAGGCATCTCGGCGATAACCCGCAAGGTCTCATCACTCATGTCCTTCGGATGACTGGTGGTGAAGCGGATACGCATCTCGGGAACTTCTTCTGCCACTTTCCTCAATAGTCTGGGAAAATCTAGATTATCTAGACCATCTAGATTTTCTAGACGATAGCTGTTTACGTTCTGCCCCAGCAACGTTACCTCCTTGAAACCACGGTCACGCAGATCACGTACCTCACGGAGAATGCTCTCCACGTCACGGCTACGCTCACGGCCTCGGGTATAGGGGACGATGCAGTAGTGGCAGAAATTATTGCAGCCACGCATAATGCTGACAAACCCGCCAATCTTATGTCCCAGCCCGATACGCTGCGGCACTACATCTTTATAGGTCTCTACCGTCGAAAGCTCGGTATTTATGGCTTTATGGCCCGTCTCGGCCTGTGCGATGAGGTCGGGCAGCGACAGGTAGGCGTCAGGACCAGCCACGAGGTCGGCATGGTGGTTGTCCAAAAGATCCTGTTGAGTCCTTTCAGCCATACAGCCCAGCACACCGATAATGAGGCCCTTGGAATTCTTAGAATCTTTTATTTTTTTAATTTTTAAATTCTTCAACGCTTCCAGCCGGTGATAAATCTTCTGTTCGGCATTGTCGCGTACCGAACAGGTATTCAGGAATACGGCATCGGCATCGTCCAACGTGTCTGTTGTTTCATAGCCAGCCATCTGCATGACAGAGGCCACGACCTCGGAGTCGGCAACATTCATCTGACAGCCGTATGTTTCTATATATAGTTTCTTCATATTTCTTGCTTCGTGTTATATGCGTCCCTTTTCGTGATAGCTGTAATAGGCACCGTCAGTGATGATGACATGATCCAGAAAACGTATGCGCATCAGGCTGCAGGCTTTCTGGATAGCGTAGGTCAGGTCATTATCCATATTGCTGGGACGCAGACTCCCTGAGGGATGGTTATGGCAGACAGCCAGAATGGTGGCGTTGGCCAGCACGGCTTCGCGGATGATGATGCGGACGTCGACGCTAACCTCGCTGATGCCACCACGGGCTATGCGCATTTTTTTAATTAGCCGGTGGTTCTGGTTCATCAACAAAATCCAAAACTCCTCAACATCCTCGTCTTGAAGGACAGGATGCATATGGTTATATATCAGCGTCGCTGTACCCAGGTCCGGACGCTCCTCAGGTGTTTCCATCTGTCTGCGTTTGCCCAACTCACAGGCCGCCATGATAGTAATGGCCTTGGCCTCGCCAATACCATTGTATTCACAGAGGTCATGAACGGTTTTCTTGCCCAGCGTGTTTAGGTTGTTGTTGCAGTCACCCAACACACGCTTCATGAGGTCTACGGCACTTTCCTTGGTACTGCCTGAACCAACCAGTATGGCCAATAATTCTGCATTACTGAGTGCCGAGGCACCCAGATGCATGAGTTTTTCGCGAGGACGGTCTTCCTCTGCCCACTGGTTGATGTTGAGCTTCTCCATTATTTATAGAAGTTTTTCTCAAATGCAGTGAATTCGTCTTGCTTTAGGACACAGCGTTTCCACCACGACTCAATGAATCCGAAGCCGTAACCCATCAGCTGTGTGAAGGCGGCAGGGATGCTCAGCAAGCCTACTTTCAGACTCTTGTTTTTTATCGTTGAATCAACGAGGATGACTGTACTATAGAATAGTAGGGGTAGCAGACCCAACACGCTCATCCATAGCCCCGTCCTCATCAGGGTGTTCGTTGTTGTCGAGGCTTGCGCGAGTCCGTAGCAGAATAGTGATTCGCCCACTAGCCAGCATAGCAGACAGCCGATAACCCCGAGCGTAAAGACCATTGGCAGCAAATGTACCAGCTTCATGGTGCCGGGATGCCGCTTTTCCAAGTTGATGCGCGCTATGCCGCTGTTATATACCTGCCGGAAGAACTTGCGGAAGTCGGTACGGCGCTTGTGCCACACCCATGCGTCGGGGAACAGACGAGGCATATAGCCGGCCTCTACGATGCGGTACGAGAAGTCGATATCCTCGCCGAAGCGCATCTTCGAGAATCCGCCAAGTTGCAGGTAAATGTCCCGTCGAATGCCCATATTGAATGAGCGTGGATAGAACTTGTCCAGCTTTGCCTTGCCGCCTCGAATGCCGCCTGTGGTAAAGAACGACGTCATCGAATAGCTGATGGCCTTCTGCACTGGTGTAAACGACGGGTGGGCAGCATCGGGACCGCCCCAAGCGACGATGTTTAATGAAGAGTGAAGAGTGAAGAGTGAAGAATTTACTGCCGTCAAATAATTAGTGGGCAATACCACGTCGCTGTCGAGAATGATGACATATTCGCCATGGGCACGCTCAACACCATAGTTGCGGCTCTGTCCAGGGCCGCTATTCTCCTTCAGGTAATAATGCAAATCAAGGATGTCTGCGTATTTGTCGCAAACATCCTTGCAGGGTTTTTGAGAACCGTCCTCTACAATTACGACCTCGAAGTCTTTATATGTTTGGGAGCAAAGGCTCTCAAGCAGTTCATCCACCTCATCAGGACGATTGTATACAGGAACGATTATGCTGTAGTTCAACTGTCAATTATCAATTATCAATTGTCAATTGGATTACTCCTTGGCACGTGCCAGATAAGAACCGTCGCGGGTGTCAACCTGAATGAGGTCACCCTCGTTGATGAACAGGGGCACGCGAACCTCCACACCAGTCTCCAGCGTAGCAGGCTTCAGCGTGTTGGTGGCGGTATCGCCCTTGATGCCAGGCTCAGAGTGGGTCACCTTCAAAACGGTCTTCACGGGCATTTCAGCATAGAGGATGGTACCGTCGGTAGTGTCGCTGACAACTGATACGACGTCGCCTTCTTTCATATACTCGTGACCGATTACCAAGTCGTTGGCAATGGGAATCTGCTCGAAAGTCTCCTGGTTCATGAAGATACGGCCTTCCTGATCCTCATAGAGATACTGGTAGTCGCGGTGCTCAATGACCACGTCCTCCAGCTTTTCACCGATGTTGTAACGGCGCTCCAGCACACGACCGTCAGTCACGTTCTTCAACTTGATGTTCATAATGGTGTTACCCTTACCGGGCTTACGATGCTGGAAGTCAATGCAAACCCAAATGGCACCGTCCATACGAATGGCAGTACCCTTCTTAATGTCTTGTGAATTAATCATAAATCTTATATATAAGTATGTGAAATGTCATTTTGCGGGTGCAAAGGTACGAAAAAAAATGAAAAGTGTAAAGTGAAAAGTGAAAAATTTCGCTTAAAACTTGCACAATTAGAAATAATTATGTAATTTTGCAGCCCAAAACGACAATAATAACGTATAAAATAAGCAAAAAACAATGAAAAGAACATTTCAGCCGCACAATCGTCGCCGCGTGAACAAGCATGGTTTCCGTGAGCGTATGGCAACTAAGAATGGTCGTCGCGTACTGGCTTCTCGCCGCGCTAAGGGCCGTAAGAAGTTAACAGTATCTGACGAGCATCACGGAAAGTAAGTTCCGGACGTCACGATTGAGTGACACACTTCCCGTTTTGGAGTGTACAAGAATAAGAATTGGACATATTTTTAAGAAATATGCCCAATTTTTTTGTTGTGTCAATATTTCTTTGTACTTTTGCTGTTGATTTCATCTTAATACGTGTTTTCATGAACGCAAAGAAGTTTTTTGGCAAGTTGCCTGGTGGTTATCTTTTGGGTCATCTGACTGCCATGGTAGTCGTCGTGATACTGTTGTTTTTGGGCGTCAAGTACGGACTGGAGGTCTTTACACATCACGGTGAGAACATTGTCGTTCCTAACCTGAAAGGCCTGTCGTATAATGTGGCTTACCGTACGGTGACCGACTACGGACTCACCATCATGGTCAGCGATTCAGGCTACAACAAGTCTTTGGCTCCTGACTGTATCTTGGCACAAACGCCAGGTAGTGGGGCCAAAGTGAAAGAAGGCCATGTGGTGTATGTGACGGTCAATTCCCCGTCGTCGCCGACATTTGCCATTCCCGATATTGTTGACAATAGCAGCAAGCGTGAGGCCGAGGCCAAGCTGTTGGCCATGGGCTTCCGTCTGTTGCCTGCCCAGACGGTGACCGGCGAGAAAGACTGGGTGTATGGCATCGTCTGCCGTGGACGCCGTGTGTCGAATGGCGACCGCATTCCCATTGATCATCCACTGACCCTGTTAGTCGGAAACGGCAGCATTGGCGAGATGGACGAAGTGGAGTATGTGGAACCTGTATATGGCCCTCCTTCGGAAGATGTGGATGAATTTGTGGAAGTCACCGAACCGCCTGTTGACGAATAACCGTAAGAAGTCATGACAGAAGAGCTGGACGATATCCTTTACGAGCATCTGCGCATGGAAGTGGACCGTGGGCAGGAGTCTGTACGCATCGACAAATACATGTCGGAGCACCTGCAGCACTCCTCGCGCAACCGTATCCAGAAGGCTGCCGATGCCGGATTCATCCAAGTCAATGGTAAGGCAGTCAAGAGCAATTATAAGATACGTCCTGGCGACATCATCACCCTGATGCTCGACCGTCCCCACTACGATACCAAGATTGAACCGGAGGATATACCACTCGATGTGGTCTACGAGGACGATGAACTGATGGTCGTCAACAAACCCGCGGGACTGGTAGTACACCCTGGCGTGGGCAATTTTCACGGCACGCTGGTCAACGCTGTTGCCTGGCACCTGCGTAACCTGCCTACCTACGATCCCAACGACCCCAGCGTCGGACTGGTACACCGTATCGACAAGGATACAAGCGGACTGCTCGTTGTGGCCAAGACACCCGATGCCAAGACGGAGCTGGGTGCCCAGTTCTTCAACCACGACACCCATCGCAGCTATCAGGCACTGGTCTGGGGCAACTTTACGGAAGACACGGGGTGTATTGAAGGCAATATCGGCCGTGACCCGCGTGACCGCCAGCGTATGGCTGTCTTCCCTGCCGGAGGCGACGTCGGTAAGACCGCCATCACCCACTACAGCGTGCTGGAGCGCTATGGCTATACCACCCTTGTAGAGTGTCGCTTGGAAACGGGACGTACCCATCAGATTCGTGCCCACATGAAGCATATCGGTCATCCGCTGTTTGCTGACGAACGCTATGGCGGTATGGAGATTCTGCGTGGCGAGCGTACGGCCAGCTATAAGGCCTATATCCAGAACTGCTTCAAGCTCTGTCCACGTCAGGCCCTGCACGCCCGCACTTTGGGTTTTGTGCATCCTGTCACCCGCGAGCAGATGGACTTCACGGCAGCTATGCCTGCCGACATGGAGGCGCTGCTGGACAAATGGCGAAACTATACAAAAATAAAAGAATAAAAAAAATAAAACAATAAAAAATGAAACAATTGAAACGCAACATTGCCATCGTTTGTGGTGGCGACTCTTCGGAGCATGATGTGTCATTGCGCTCCGCTCAGGGACTCTATTCGTTCTTCGACAAGGAACGGTACAATGTGTATATTGTCGACATCAAGGGACAGGACTGGCACGTCGAATTGTCTGACGGCACAACGGCACGCATCGACCGCAACGACTTCTCGTTTGTTGAGAATGGTAAGGCAAAGCTCTTCGACTATGCCTACATCACCATTCACGGCACACCGGGCGAGAACGGCATCCTGCAGGGCTACTTCGACCTGGTCGACATCCCTTATTCCACCAGCGGCGTGCTGGTCGAGGCCATGACCTTCGATAAGTTCGTGCTCAACCAGTATCTGCGCGGCTACGGTGTCTCTGTGGCCGACTCGCTGCTCATCCGTCGCGGCTACGAACACATGGTGAGCGACGAAGAGATAGAACAGCGTATCGGTATGCCGTGCTTCGTCAAGCCCGCAACCGACGGCAGCTCGTTTGGTGTGTCGAAGGTGAAGAATTCCGACCAACTGGCTCCCGCCATTCGCAAGGCCATGATGGAGAGCGACGAGATCATGGTCGAGCAGCTTCTGGAAGGTACGGAAATCACCGTCGGTATCTATAAGACCCGTGACAAGTCCGTCGTCTTCCCCATTACCGAAGTGGTCACCCAGAACGAGTTCTTCGACTACGATGCCAAATACAACGGCCAGGTACAGGAAATTACGCCGGCACGTATCAGCGAAGACATTGCCTGCCGTGTCCGCGAGCTAACCAGTCACATCTACGACATCCTGCATTGCAACGGCATCATCCGCATCGACTACATCATCTCGCCTAAGGGCAAGATCACCATGCTTGAGGTTAACACCACCCCAGGCATGACTGTCACCAGCTTCATTCCCCAGCAAGTCAAGGCTGCCGGTTTGGAGATGAAGGACGTGCTGACCGACATTGTAGAGAACCAGTTTTAAGAAGTGAAAAGTGAAGAGTGAAAAGTGAATAATTTGCTACCGCACTATGGAATACAACATCAAAGAATTCGATGAGATACGGCCGTATGAACCGTCGGAGATGAAGCAGGCCTTCAACGACCTGCTTAACGACCGCCAGTTTTCATTGATGCTGAAGGGCTTCGTTCCGTGGCTACCCAAGGGTGTGCGCAATGGTCTGCTGAAGCTGGCCTTTATCGGCGTGAAAACCCCTCTCGACTTCCAGCTGCGTTTCATGAAACCCATCGTGTGGCATATTATTCGCAAACATACCGACGGTTGTACTTTTGACGATACGGCTATTAGCAATCAGTTATTAGCAGTTAGCCAACAGCCAAAAGCTAATAGCCAAAAGCTAACAGCCCGCTATACTTTCGTCAGCAACCACCGCGATATCGTCCTCGATTCGGCATTCCTTGACGTTCTGTTGAACAAGCACCACTATCCCACAACTGTCGAGATAGGCATAGGTGACAATCTGCTCATCTATCCCTGGATCAAGCGTCTGGTACGCATGAACAAGGCCTTCACCGTGCGTCGCGGACTCACCGCCCACGAGATGATGCGCTCCTCACAGCTCATGAGCCGCTACATCCACTATGCCGTCACACAGAAGCACGAGAATATCTGGATAGCGCAGCGCGAAGGGCGTGCCAAGGATTCCGACGACCGCACTCAGGACAGTGTCCTCAAGATGCTGGCCATGGGCGGCGACCTCCGCGAGCTCAACATCGTTCCTCTCACCATCAGCTACGAGTACGACCCCTGCGACTATCTGAAAGCCCAGGAGATGCAACAGAAGCGCGACAACCCGTCGTTCAAGAAGAGCCGTCAGGACGACCTCGACAACATGCAGACAGGCATCTTCGGCTATAAGGGACGCGTCCACTACCATTGTGCCGCACCCATCAACACCTGGATTGACGAGCTGGCCGCCCTGCCTCGTAATGAGTTCTACCATGAGCTGGCCGACCGCATGGACCGCGAGATCCATCGCGGCTACACCCTCTATCCATGCAACTATATCGCCCTTGACGAGCTGGAAGGTGGCAATGGCTTAGCCGATCACTATACGCAGCAGGATGTCGAACGCTTCAACAGCTATTTGCAGGGACAGTTGGACAAGATCAAGATTCCCAACAAGGACGACGCCTTCCTGCGCACCGCCATGCTTACCATGTATGCTAATCCCCTGCGAAACTATTTAAGAATAAAAGAATAAAAAATAAAAGAATAAAACAATAAAGTGTAGAGTGAAGAATGAACTATATTAAACTGTTTCCTTGTTTCATTCTGTTCCTTTGTCTATCCTGCGAGGCTGACAGCTATGAGAAAGGTGAGGGCGAGTATTCCCTCACACAAGCCGATATGGCCGATCTCACTGTCGACCAGCAGAAGCATGCTGTCAGTTTCCTGACCGACGACGGTGCCGGCTATCAGCTCACCAATCCCTTCACCGCCCAGTGGATAGCCACCGCCGACACCACCTATCGTACTATTATATATTATAATAAGGTAAAGGAAGGCTTTGCCGAGGTCAAGGGCGCAACCCACGTTGTCACCCTGTCTCCCATCCCCCATTGGCGGCTTAAAGCACAACCACAAGACCCCGTCGACATTGAGAGTCTCTGGCTCGCCCCCAATGGCCGCTATCTGAATGTCGCCCTGCTGCTCAAGACCGGGCGCATCAGCGATGAAGAGCTTCCCCACAATGTCTCACTGGCTCAGGACACTGTTATCAGCCATACCAACGGTTGTCGCACCGTCCACTACCGTCTGCTCCACAGTCAGAACGGCATACCCCAATACTACACTAACCGCCGCTACATCAGCATCCTCTTGCCGCAGCCCCAGCCCGACACCATCCACCTCACTCTCCAAACCTACAACGGCCCATTGCACCGCACCATCAGCCGGTGAAATAGTACAGCTGTGACCAACTGTTTCTACCAGATTGATTTTTACAATTAGTTTGACTTAATGTTAATTTTACCTAAATCGACATAGCTTGCGGCAGGGTAGCTATGGGCGAGCAGCCTGTTCTCTTTGAATTAGCCCGCCATTCTCTCGGAGTGCGCGCCTTTCGCGGTATTTTATCTCCCATATTTGCCCAAAAAGTTTCAAATGCAAACTTTTTGGGCAAATTATTTTCACCTTTGGTGAATTTTTTCACGACTCATCATTGCATCGCCACACTTTGCACCTTCAGGTCAAAGAAAGTAAAAATAAACTTTTTCTTTGATTTCGCTGCTCAAAAATTTGGTTTTCTCAATATTAATTCGTACTTTTGCTGCGTTGAATTAACTCTGGTTCTAACAAGTTTGTTTCAAAAGGAATATGTGTACGTTTGTTTTGGATGATCAGTTGGTGCAGAAAGCAGAACGTTCTTTGAACGGTTTGTCGTTGCAAGTTTGGCTTCAGCAACAGGTTGAAGCTTTGGTACATCGTCATGCTTTAGACGTTGCAGAGACAGCTACACAAATGAGGAAAGTGAAGGTTAGACGACGTGCAGAAAAGGCTCCAAACGACGCAGAATTAGCGATGCGTTTTGCTGATAAACCTATGCCGCCCATGCCAGAAGAAACGTCATGGAAGGATATAATTGATGCCAACGTAGGCAAAACCATTAAACCTGTTGAAAAATGGCTGTAAATAGAGTTTGTCAGCGCGAAATCATCGAGGTTCCTTATCAATTGCCAGATGGAAGTGTAAAACCACACATGGCATTGGTTTTGTCAACAGACAAATTGCAAGATGCTGAAGATGGAATGTTCTATGCCGTTCTTATTTCTTCAAAGAATTATAACCCGGAGTTCACAATGGAGATACAAAACGAATGGCTTCTTAAACCTCTGCCTAAACAGTCATACTTTGTTACTCATATTGTTTCGTATTATCGTACTGATGAGGTCATACAGTCGTTCAATAACTATGTGAAAGCAGCGTATTTTGACGCAATTATGAATAAGGTCATCTTAAGTATGTTCGACATAGAGTTGGAGTGACAATGTCAATAGACTATTTTTATATTTGCCCAAGAAGTTTCAAATGCAAACTTTTTGGGCAAATTATTTGGTTTTCTCAATATTAATTCGTACTTTTGCTGCCGAATAGTGTTCGGTTGCGAGTGATTTCTTGCTGAATCGTCACTTTTCGCGCGAGTGGGAAGGACCCACTCGGAGGAGCGTTGCGCTTCGATCTTGTGTATGGAAATCTGGTAAATTTCAAATGTAAACAAGGCGGAGATGACAACGGCTCACGCTTAGTATGGCGTGGGCTGATTGTATCTATATCTTTTTACATCGGTTTACCAGAGCCGCCATACAGGGATGTGGAGCATTTCAGTTCCACGCTCTGTTGTATATATATTAATAAGGTGTAGCCGAGGAGGGACTGGAGGGGCTACGTGGGAGAATATAAGTACAATATTATTATACTAACAATTTAAATCAAAACGTTATGAAAAAACTATTTTTACTTAAATCATTGCTCCTGCTATGTGCCCTTGTAGCAGGCAGTTCGAGTGTGTGGGCAACAGAATTAGAAATCGCATTAAATAATCTTTATCAAGGAAGTACAAAGGTAACTGCTAAAACAGTTATATCCACAAGTGGTGAATCATTAACCTTTAATGATGAAGACGGGTTGTTCACAATAAAAATAACTCGCAACAGTGGTAATCAGCCAGGTTTTTATACATCTAGTGGTTATCTGAGATTTTACAACACTGATGTTGTTGAAGTTGAGTCTGTAGGAGGAGATTTAATTTCAAGTATTGCAATTACCAAGAATGGATCAACGGCTGTTGCTGTTACAGTATCACCAGGAACATTAAACTCAGAATCTTGGTCAGGTTCTGCTTCAAAAGTGACATTTACTGGTACCGGTACGAATAAATGGGATAAGTTAACAATAAACTATGCTCCCGCTAGTACCGATCCTGCAATCTCACTCAGCGCGAATTCGCTTGAGTTTGGTCAAGTAGAGGCCACTGGTAGCAAAAAGATGACTTTTACCGTTACTCCTTCTAACTTGACGGCAGGACTAACTCTGTCAACAAACAATGCTAAATACACTGTTTCGCCGACAAGTATTGCTGCAACTGCTACAGGCGCACAGACAATTACTGTTACTGCAAGCCCAACATCTGTAAACGATAATATGACAGGTAAAGTTATTATCAGTGGAGATGACTTTACAGATGATACAGAGGTTTCTCTTACAACTACCGTTATCAGAAAGGATGCTGGTATTTATTTCGATCCTACATCAGTTGAATTGACTCAAGGTGAGACATTCACTGCTCCAACCTTCAACAACCCCAACAGTCTGACAGGTGTCGTCTTTACCTCTACCTATGATGCTGTTGCTACTGTTTCAGATGCTGGCGCCATTACTCTCGGCAATAGTACAGGTACTGCTGTCATTAAGGCTACTTTTGCCCAAACAGATGTTTACAATGCTGGTGAAGCTACTTGCACCATTACCGTAAATCCTGCTGGCGTAACTCCTGAGCCCAGTGCAGGTGGTTATTACGAGAAGGTGACGTCTACTGAAGATTTGGAAGATGGTGATTACTTGATAGTTTACGAAACAGGCGAAGTCGCATTAGATGGAAATCTTTCAAGCAATAATGTAGATGCCTCAAATAATACGATATCCGTAACTTTTGATAGCGATGATAATATTGAAGTAACAAGTGAAACTGAGGCAGCAGAGTTTGAAATTAAAGCGATGACTGGTGGTCATTCTATCAAGAGTAAGTCTCAATCATATTATTTGACTCATACAGGTTCCAGCAATACTCTTAACACCAGCTCTAGTGCTGTAGCAAATGATATTTCATTCTCCGGAGGTAATGCAGCTATTAAAGTTGGTAATTATAATATCCGTTATAACTCTGCTTCTGGACAAGAGCGTTTCCGTTATTACACAACAACTGCCAATGTACAGCTCTATAAGAAAGTCGCTAGCCAAAGCCCCTCAAGCATTGACGTCTATGTAAGTGCTGCAGGTTTCGCCACATACGCAAGCAATTTCGACCTTGACTACGCTGGCTCTGGTCTGGTAGCTTACAAGGCAGTTGAGGATAATGGTGACATCAAGTTTGAAGAGGTAACGAAGGTTCCTGCTGGCGCAGGCGTTCTGCTTCGTGCATCAGATGGTGGTGGACAGAATTACGCTGTATCTACTACTACTTCTTCTGAAACTGAGGATATGACGGACAACAAGTTCGTGCGTGGTACAGGAGCTGCTGTCGCTTCTAACGATGGTGCAGGTAATTACAACTACATCCTGAATGTGGTGAACAACGAGATTGGTTTCTATCGTGCTGCTGGCAATACTGTCGCAACGAACCGTGCCTATATCCATACAACGGTTAATCCTTCGTCAGGCGCTATCCAGTTCAACTTTGATGAGGCTACAGGCATCCACTCAATTGATAATGGACAATTGACAATGGATAATAAGATTTATAACCTCAATGGTCAGCGCGTAGCTCAGCCGACAAAGGGCCTCTACATCGTGAATGGCAAAAAAGTTATTATGAAGTAATTTCTGATAATTTCCCATAATTTCTTTCAAAACAATAATAAACAAATAACTGACAACGATTATGAAAAAATCATATATTAATCCGGAATTACAGGTTATAGTCATGGAAACCGCAGGTATGCTTGCTCTGTCAGATCCTAGACTTAAGGATGGTAATGCAGTAGGTCCAGGTATGGCTCCCGGCTATGACTTCGACGAAGACGAAGAGGACTATTAATTAACTTTCACCGCTCAGAGGGGACAGCCCCTCTGGGCGGTGGTTTAATATCTCTAAGCAAGTAAAACGATTCATATTACAATGTGAATTCACTCGTTTTACAAAGCAAATTCACTGAATTTGGTCACCAATTTCACTGAATTTGGTCAGCAAATTCACTGAATTTGGATTCTCGAATAACAAACAATATTTACTAACAACATTAATTTTAAAAAACAAATCAAAATGAAAAAGAAACTATTAACTTTAGTGGCGCTGCTAACAACGGTAGTTAGTGGGGCGTGGGGACAAGATTATATTTGGACCTTTAGAGCTACGGACATTAAAAATGAAGCGAGTTTTGTCACCAATGGAGAAAACACTTTTATTGCTGCCGATGGTACAACCGAATTGATTTATAGGGCTAATTCAACGAGCGATGCTCTAAACACAATAAATGAGACCATTGGAGGTGTGACATATACTAGTGAATTGGTCTTAAATGGTAAGTGTAGTTCAAGTCGTTATATAAAGTTGCCATCAATATCTGGAGATGGCACAATCACTGTTGTTTCAGGAACATCCAAAAGTGCTAGACCTATATATCTTGCCACTACAGAAAATGGAACAGATATTGAAATATCAAGCAGTGCAGATTTAAAAACAGTACATTCAAAGGAGGTGACTGGTCTTAATGCCGATAACACATATTATATTAATGTGGCGAGCGGTGGGCATAGCATTGTTGCAATTATGTGGAGTCCTGCAGATACTCGAGATCCTCTTACCTTGTCATTTACTCCCAATGATAAAATAATTGGTGTTGGCAACACTCTCGCAACATCATTAAGTTGGTTTGAAGACACAAGCAATGAAAATGCCAAATACAGTGTGTCGTATGCATCTAATGATGAGACTATTGCTACTGTAAACTCAAGCGGTGTTATCACAGGTGAGGCTGAAGGTACAGCGACTATTACCGCAACAGTTACAGCTACTGCTGATGCAACTTATAAAACGACAACTGCTACAATTACTGTTAATGTAGTAAAAACCTTGGACAAGGCTTCTGCAATAGTTGTTCCAGATGGAACACTTGATTTGTCAGATGCAGCTACTTCATCCGCTATGTTGAATAATGGAACATGGTCACAAGATGTTGCTTTATTTGGTAATAATAATGATGGCAACTATATGACTTTTACTGTATATAGTGGGTATCAGTCAAGAGCTACCCAGACTTGGTCGAGTGTTTCAACAGACGGAACGAACTATGGCGCATCAACAAATGTTACATGGGATGCTGTTGGAGCTTTTAAAGGTAGCTCAGCTTATACTGTGGCAAAGGCAGCGACTTCTAGAGTAGAAGATCGTTCATATACTTATTATTCATATAGAGTAACGGGAGTTTCTAAAGTCCAAGCACTTGTTAAATCTGCTAATAAAAGTCTTAATGTTGTGTTGGCAGCATTTGAAATGAATGATAATACACCTGCAACCTCAACTATGCTCTATACTAAGGATAAATCAAATACTGTAACTACCAAATCGCTTGAATTAGATAAAACCAAGACCTATTTGATAGCCTTATACGGAGAAGGAGCTTCAAACAATCAATTGTTCGAAATGGCACTGTTCTACGATGCCTCAGTACAGTTATACGAAACCATCGCTACTGGTTCTGGTAAGACGTGGGGTACATACGTTACTACAACAGACCTCAATCTCACGACGGTATCTAATCAAATTACTGCTTATATAATTCCTGGATTGAATGCGACTAGCACTGCAGTTGAGACGGAGGAAGTTACTCAGATACCTGCAGGTTCACCGATACTTTTCCAGACGGCTACAGCTGGCAGCTCAGTAAATGTGCCTGTTGCTACATCTACTCCGGAAGCCCTTGGCACTAATTGTCTTAAAGCCGGAACTGGTGGTGAAATTGCAGCTGGTACAGGAACCGTTTCACGCTATGTGCTGAGCAGTGGTGTATTTAAGCTCATTGATGATGTGCTCCCCACCGTCCCCAAGAACAAAGCTTATCTTGAGATAGATACTGGCAGCGGCGCTCCTGAATTATCAATTGGATACAGTGAAACGACGGGCATTGATGCAGTGACAAAATCGCAGCTTACGGAAACCGTTGTGTACAACCTGAACGGACAGCGCGTTGCTCAGCCCACCAAGGGCCTGTACATCGTGAACGGCAAAAAAATTATTATGAAGTAATTTCTGATAGTTTCTGGTAATTTCTTTCAAAACAAATAAAACATAAAACATACAACGATTATGAAAAAAGCATATATTAATCCGGAAATAAATGTTGTTATCATGCAAACAAGAGGTATGCTCGCAGGCAGCCCGCCTCCAGTGGATGGCAAGTATGGTAGCGGCGATTCTGTTGATGCCGCAGGCTTCGACTTCGACGAAGATGAAGAAGATTATTAAATGAGATATTTACGTTTAGGCCGATGACATTGCACCGTGAGGTGCGAGGCCTTTTCATTGGTAAAGTAGTTTAAATCAATCCGGGCCAACAAAAGCACGGCACCGCGAGGTGCGCAGGGCCCAATTTCATAATGAATTTTATAGTTAGAAGGGCCTCTCGGCCTGCGATGGGTCGAGGGGCTTTGTTTTTAAAGACAAATTAACGGGAAAGACAGATTAACATATTAACAAGATATTTATAACGGAACAAGACAGATTAACGTAGAAAGACAGATTAACATATTAACAAGATATTTACAAAGTGAACAAGACAGATTAACATATTAACAAATAAACAAGAACAAGATTAACAAAATGTTATTATGTTACTATGTCTAAAAATTAATTGTTACTATGTATGAAAATATATTTTTGCTGGAGGTGTGAGCGAATGTAACTACACACCAAAGCACATCGCTTTAATTCTCCCCCGCCACTCGTGATGAGCAGCGGGGTTATTTTCTAAAGGGGCTTGAGAGGGCTTAGGGGATGAGCTGACGGACCTGCTGCATGAGTTGGGCCTTGTCGGTGGTGGCGACAGGCAGAAGGTACCAGCGGACGGTCCAGGTAAGCTGTTCGCCAGGCTGCAACAGTGTGTAGGGACCTTGGCTCTCCAGTTCGATGTGAGCCTTGCCACGATTGACGTACACCTGCACCTCGGCCTCGCCTGGCGCGGGCTCGTCGGCCTGCAGGTCGCGGAAGACCTTCACCAACAGCAGACCATTGGCACAGTAGGCCAGCCAGCCTCGGCCGTCGGCATTCACCTTACGGTTATGCGGGGCTTCGTCGGTGGTGAACCAAGCGGCTCCATCGGCTGCCTCGAAGGACATGAGGCCTGCGGGCCAGATGCTGTCGACAGGGGCGTCGAAGAAGATGAGGCCGCCGGTGTTCTCCACACGGGTCACTTCCCACGGAGCCACGCGGCGCGGCTCACTGCCTTCATTCTTGATGGAATAGGTGATGACAAAGGCACCGTCGGCGGCATCGGCTGCAAAGTCCTTGCCCATGCTGAGTCCCAGACGTTGGCAGACGGGGCTTGTGATGGAAAGGATGTTCGATGGCTGATGGCTGATGGATGACGGCTGACGGGTGTAGGGCTGTTTGTCGAACTCCGACACGGGGGGCCAGTTCCACTCCTTCTGCGGACTGGTCCAGAAGGTGCTGCCATAGGACTCGGGCCAGCGCAGCTGCGACAGCATCTCTTTGTCTTGATGCTTCAAGGACAGAATCTTGCCGCCTTTGGCTACGTTGACGGTCATGGTGACGTCGCCATTCTTCAGGGTGACGACATCCTGATTGTCACTCTCCTGTGCTACCGCACACAATGAAGTGCAGAGGAGGAAGGTAAAAGTGAATAGTGAAAAACGAATCATAAAGATATTAAATTAGGAATTAGAAATGAGGAATTAGGAATTATGATTACCTTTGTCTGCTGCATTTGAGGCTTCAAGCATATCATAATTTCTAATTTCTAATTCCTCATTTCTAATTATCTATTGTGAACTTACTTGATTTTCAGTGATACGGCGAAACCACCGCCGGGGGCTTCCTTGACTTTGAGTACGTCGCCCTGCTTGACGGTCTTGTGCAGGATGACATAGGCCTGCGGATTGGTCTCGTAGTGAGCGTCCTTGGCGTCGGCATAGATGGTGCAGTCATACTTACGGCCCTTGTCGAGGAAGTCGAGCTTGATGACGGCCTGATGGCCGTTCTCATCACACTTGCCGCCAATGAACCAGTTGTCGGTACCTTTGGCCTTGCGGGCTACGGTGATGTAGTCGGCAGGCTCTGCTTCGAGGTAGATGCTCTCGTCCCAGTCGCAAGCTACGTCGCGAATGAACTGGAAGGCGTCGTCAAACTTCTCGTAGTTCTCGGGCAGGTCGGCAGCCATCTGCAGGGGACTGTACATGGTGAGATAGAGAGCCAGGGAGCCGGCAATGGTGATGCGGGCCCACGAGGTGTTGTCGCTCCACTCAGAGAGACGGGTGACGAAGATGCCGGGGGTGTAGTCCATCGGACCGCCTTGCAAGCGTGTGAACGGCAGGATGCAGGTATGGTCGGGGCGTGAGCCGCCAAAGGCTTCGTATTCGGTACCGCGGGCGCTCTCGTTGCCCACAAGATTAGGATAGGTGCGACAGAGACCGGTGGGTCGTGTGGCCTCGTGGGCGTTGACCATGATGTGGTGCTTGGCAGCCTCCTTGACCACATACAGGTAGTGGTTGTTCATGGACTGCGAATAGTGGTGGTCGCCACGGGGAATGATGTCGCCCACATAACCCGTCTTCACGGCGTCGTAGCCGTATTTATTCATGAGTTGGAAGGCCTTCTCCATGTGTCGCTCGTAGTTCTGCGTCGACGAGCTGGTCTCGTGGTGCATCAACAGTTTGACACCCTTGGCGTGGGCGTAGTCGTTGAGCATCTGGATATCGAAGTCGGGGTAGGGCGTCTGGAAGTCGAAGACATCGCGCTTCCACATGTTTGCCCAGTCCTCCCAGCCGACGTTCCAGCCCTCGACGAGTACCTGGTCGAGACCGTTTTTGGCGGCAAAGTCGATGTAGCGCTTCACCTTCTCGTTGTTGGCAGCGTGGCGGCCGTTGGGCTTTGCCAATTGGTAATTGATAATTGATGATTGGGAATTGGGGAATGCGTCATCGCCAAGTTTGATGGAGGGGTAGTCATCGGTATAGTGCCACGACGACTTGCCAACGATCATCTCCCACCAGACGCCACAGTATTTTGTGGGGTGAATCCAGCTGACGTCGTCGAGGGCACACGGTTCGTTGAGGTTGAGGATAAGGTTCGACGACAGCATGTCGCGGGCATCGTCAGAAACCATCACTGTACGCCAAGGTGTCTCACAGGGGGTCTGCATGCAACCCTTCAGACCCGTGGCATCGGGTGTGAGGTGGCTGACGAAGGTGAACGGCTCGGGTAGGGGATAGGGTTCACCGGTGACTGAACTACCGGGCACCTTATCAGGATTGGGGGTATAGGCATTGCTGCCGCCGCCAAGCTGTGTGGTAAGGGCCGTAGTCTCGGCGTCGACCAGTTCGAGGTGCATAGTGGCATAGTCGGTACAGGCGGCCTCGTGGATGTTGATATACAGTCCGTCCTGCGACTTCATCTGGAGCGACGTCTGCACGCCGGTTTCAGAGAAGACGGCCACGCTGGAGTTGCCCCAGTTGACGGCTTCCTTCATGCGACTGCGAATCTCGCTGAGCTTGGTCTCCTGGGTTTCCTGCTCCTGGGTGTCATAGTCGCCAGGCAACCACCAGGCGGTGTGGTCGCCAGCCATACGGAACTCCGAATGCTCGTCCTTGATCAGGAAGTAGTTAAGCTCAGGCTGCTGCGGAAATTCGTAGCGGAAACCGATGCCGTCGTCATAGACACGGAAACGGATGAGTATGGAACGGTGGTGGCGGCGTGGCTGCAGCTGCATGCCGGCACGACCTTTAGGCGGTGCGGAACGCCACTGCTGCGTCAGTGTGGCGACATACTCATTGTAATGGTTGCGGATGTTGCGCGTCTCACCCCATACGGGCTGCCATGTCTCGTCGAAGGTCGACGTCTTTTCCTTTTCCAGAGAGAAGCCGTCCATGAGGTCACGCTCGTTCATGCCCATTGAGGCGTGCTTATCCTTGGCCAGTTCCAGACCGAGGTGTGAGGGCAGCACGACAGGGCGTCCCTTGTAGGTCACGGAATAGACAGGCCGTCCGTCTTCGACGCTGAAGGTCAATACCACGTTGCCGTTGGGTGACTTGATTTCTCCGGCGGCAGCCGTCAAGGGCAGCAGCTTAAACAGGTATAGGGCCATGATGCCCACTACTGCGACTAATAATCCTTTTCTCATAATACTGTTGTTAGTTGTCTAGGTCGTCTTTCATTATTATTACTTGCGGCCGCTTTGTAGAACCAGTGTCTTGACGTTCTCGTTGAAGTCGTTCTCCTGAAGCAGCTGTTCGATGTTGAGGTGCATGCGATAGCGCCAGTAGTGACGCGGATTGGCTGGAATATTGATGCGCTCGGCATTCTGGTCGGGCAGACGCAGACGCTCGTCAATGGAGAGCCAGTCCTGCAGGGACAGCAGACAGAGCATGGAGGGACTGGTCAGCTGACGGCTGACGATGTCCTTGGCCAGCCAACCGGGCAGCGGGTGAGGAGCGTCGCCACTACGGCGCAACGGACCATTGTAGTAGGCCTGTGTCTGTTCGGCATCCTCGTCCCACCACTGGCGTAGCGTCGGCATGTCGTGCGTCGAGAAGGTGCATACGGAACGGTAGGGGTTGTGCGACAGCTTGCCAAAGCGCACAGTGGGGTCTTTCGGCATGGTCTGAATCTCGAGCGACAGAATGCGCAGCTCGTTCATGACCCAAGGTACGCAGTCGGGTACCATACCCAGGTCCTCGGCACAGCACAGCATGCGGGTGGCCTGTGTCAGGCGCGGCAGCTTCTTCATAGCCTCCTGATACCAGAACTGGTTGTTGCGACGGTAGAAGTAGTCGTTGTAAAGGCGGTTGAAGTTGTACTTCTCGCCCTCGTCAAGCTTCTCGTATGGTGCCTGATACTGTACGGCAATGCGCGGATGCCAACGGTCAGCACGCTTGTGGTCGACCAGGAAGAGGTCGTCGTGGCCATAAATGCCATACGCCTCAATCTCCTCACGGCTCAGACCGAGGGCTGGACTGAACTGACCTTCCAGACCGGACTTCTCAGGAACGGGTATCTCCCAGATGCGGAAGAAGCCCAGCACGTGGTCGATACGGTAGGCATCGAAATATTGCGCCATCTTACGGAAGCGGCGCACCCACCACTGACAGCCGTCCTTCAGCATCTCATCCCAGTTGTACGTGGGGAAGCCCCAGTTCTGGCCGTCGGCAGAGAATGGATCGGGCGGTGCTCCGGCCTGCCCGTTCAGATTGAAGTATTTGGGCTCCACCCAAGCCTCAACACCATCGCGGCTGATGCCAATGGGGATGTCGCCTTTCAGTACGACACGGTGCTGGCGGGCATACTCGTGGGCAGCATGCATCTGCTGGTCGAGGTTGTACTGCACGAAGTACCAGAAAGCCTGCTCTTTCCCAGCGGCAGAGCTGCTTGGCTTAGGAGCGTTCTCGGGCCACTGGTTGAAGTCGGCGGTACCGTACTTGTCGCGGTTGACACAGAACTGGGCGTAAGGCACGAGCCACTCCTTGTTCTGCTCGAAGAACTCCTTGTAGCTGGCACGGCGGCTCACCTTGGCCCACTCCTGGGCAAACAGCTCGCGCAGATAGTCCATCTTGGCATTGAACATGCGCTCGTAGTCAATCTGAGGCAGGGCATTCAACTCCTGTCGCAGAGCCTCGAACTGATCTCTTTTCTCCTTATCTTTTATCTCAGGCAACTGACGGAAGTCAGTATACTGCGGATGCAGGGCATAGATGCTGATGCTGTTGTAGGGATAGCTGTCCTGCCATGTGCCGGTCATATTGGTATCGTTGATGGGCAGCACCTGCAGGAAACGCAGGTCGGTCTTGGCGGCCCAGTCGATCATCAGCTTCAGGTCACCGAAGTCACCCACACCAAACGAGCCCTCGCTACGCAGCGAGAAGATGGGGACGACGACACCGGCACCCTTCCACGGATAGACGGGGAAGGTGGCCTGCGACAGCTCGTAGACGATGACGCTGTCATCGGTCAGCAGCGGCAGGTCGATGCTGCGGTTGGCACCCTCCTCCCACATGGGAGCATCGTTGGGGTCGGCGTTGAAGACGATGAACTTGAACTCAATGCGGCCGACAGGCATCTTGAGGGCATCCAGACTGACCACCCACTCATGACATTCGTGTTCGGTCATGGGTACCGACTTCAGGACGTTCCAGGCACCCAGTTGAACCGGTTCGCCGACAATAGCCAGACGCTCACCCTGTCGCAGCTGGGGAGCACGTACCTTCAGACGCACCGTACGCTGATACTCGTTCTTGCTGCTGAGCTCGCGTTTGCGGGCCATGATGCAATCCGTGAATGCTGAGCTGTACATATAGGCATCCTCAGGAATGTCTATCCAGTGGTCATACACCGTATAGCGTGAGGCCTTGGTAGCCGCAAATTCCAGCCGGTGAGGCTCTACCAGCCACTCATGGCGGCTTTCCTCGTCACCCTTCATCACACTATAGTAATAGTCGATGAATGCACCCTTCTGTGTCATGTTCAGCTCCACAAACCAATGCTGGCCGTCGAGCGTCGACATCTTGTGTTGCGAAGTCTTCGCAGCATCTTCTGACAGGATGTTCAACACCAGGCTCTCACCGAACGTGGTGAAGTATTCCACATTAAATAGTATCTTCATATCTTTAGGTTTTTATTGTTTTGTGCAAACGTTTGTCTTATTCTTTATAACACTGACGCTCAGTGCGCCTGCTACAAGCAGTACACCAGAGACAATCATCATGGTAGACTGATGGTGACCGACTGCCGACAAGACCAGTCCACCACACAGTGCAGCGATAATCTGCGGCAGGCAGATGGTGCCATTGAACAGGCCCAGATAGGCACCCATGTGACCATAGCCCTGCAGGGCATTGGTGACAAAGGTGAACGGCATGGCCAACATGGCGGCCCAGGCACAACCAATGAGTACAAAGGGAATGAACTGCATATACTGGTTGTGGAGGAAAGGCACTAAGGCGAAGCCTATGGCACCCAGCAGCAGACTGACGGCATAGGCCATCTTCGTGTTCTTAAACTGCGGCAGGATGGCTGCCCATACCACAGAGCCGAGAGCCTGTACGGCAAACAGCACACCTACCCAGTTGCCGGCAGCCTGGAATGGCTCACTGGCTGGATCGGTGGTGTCCCAGACGGTTTCAGCAATGGCTCCTGTCGAGTAGTTCCACATATAGAGGAATGCCGCCCAGCAGAAGAACTGTACCAGTCCGACCTTCCAGAAGGTGGAGGGTGCATTCTTCAGCAGGGTAATCCAGTTGGCAGAGTTTTCACTCCCCTCGCCCTTTGGAGAGGGGTCGGGGGTGAGGCTGTTGTACTCCGCATATTCCTTCGGGTTCCACTCCTTGACCTTCAGCGTCGTATAGATAACACAGAGTATCAGAATAGCAGCACCGATGTAGAACGACCAGATGACAGAGTCGGGTATGACGCCTTTCTCGGCCACATTGCTGATACCGATAAAGGTAAAAATAAAGGGGAAGAGATAGCCTGCCACAGAACCAGCATTACAGAGGAACGACTGGATGCTGTAGGCCTTGGCCTTCTGCTCCTCGTTCACCATATCGCCTACCAACATTTTAAAGGGCTGCATGGCCATATTGATGCTGGTGTCAAGGAACATCAGGGCTATCAGTCCGAAAATCATGGCAGCACTGACGGCTAGTCCCAGCGAACCGGCGTTAGGCAGCAGACACATGACCAGTACGGCTACGGCAGCCCCCACGAACAGATAGGGTATACGCCGACCGAAGCGTGTCCACGTCTTGTCACTTAGCGTACCTACGATAGGCTGTACCAAGATGCCCATCAGAGGGGGCAGAATCCAGAAATAGCTCAACGAGTGCGGGTCGGCACCCAATGTGGCAAAAATACGTGAAATGTTGGCAGACTGCAGGGCATAGGCAATCTGTACGCCAAAGAACCCAAAGCTCAGGTTCCACAGGCTCCAAAACGGTAGATTCGGTTTTTGTTTCATATCTCTTACTTCTTAATTCCTACTTCTTAATTCATAATTGCCGTTAGGCAACATCTCTTAATTCTTAACTCTTACTTCTTAATTCTCACCTCGTTGTTCCTCTGATAATCAGGCGAGTACGTACGATGCGGCGTTCAGCCTTCTCCAGAGGAATGGTGCCTTCGACATGACCGATGAGGATGTCGGCAGCTTCCTCACCCACCTTGATGCCACGCTGTTCGACGGTGGTCAGCATGGGGTCACAGGCCACGGCACGCTGGCCATTGGTGAAGCCACAAATGCTGATGTCCTTAGGTACCTTGAGACCCATGCGCTTGGCGGTATAGAGAATGCCGATGGCAGTGTCGTCGTTGACGGCAAAGAAGGCATCAGGTCGGTTGTCCATCTGTAGAATCTCTGGCGTAATGGCCTCAGCATCAGCGCGGTTGTCACAAATGCGCGTGATGGTCTCGTCGTAAACCAACCCATGTTTCAGCAGGGCGTCCTTATAGCCGTTGAAGCGGTTCTTCGATATCTCCAGCGTCTGTGGAGCACCATAAAAGGCAATGCGCTTGCAGCCTGTCTCGATAAGGTGTGTTACGGCATTATAGGCGCCCATATAGTCGTCGACCACTACACGGCTCGCGTTCACGCCCGTACATATTCTATCATAGAATACCAGGGGAACGCCCTCGTTCATCAGCCGCTGGAAATGGTCGTACTTCTGCGTGTCCTTGGCCTGGCTGACAATGATGCCGCAGACTTTGTTCTCATAGAACGACTGACAGATGCGTACCTCACGCTCATACTGTTCCGAGCTCTGTGCCACCATGATACGGTAGCCGCGAGCTGACGCCTCCTCCTCGATACCGGTAAGCACCGACATGAAGTAGAAATGCGTAAACTCCGGAATGATGACCCCAATGACCTTGATGGGTTGGATGCGCGAGAACCGCAGCGACTCCGCAATGACGTTCGGCGTGAAGTTATGTTCGCGGGCATACTGCTGGATGGCCGCCCTACGCTCTGCCGAGATACGTGGCGAATCCTTTAGCGCACGTGAGACGGTAGCCACCGAGATTCCAAACTCGCGGGCTATATCCTTCATTGTCATTGGCGTCTTCTCTTTCATGCGGTTTTTAGTGATATTCGTACTATGATGCGTGGGCATTCTTTCACGTTCTGCTTGCAAAGTTATTGAAAAGTTTCATTCGTTGTTATCTTCTCTCATCCATTTGTTAAGAAACAGTAATGCAAACGTTTGCACTGTACTAATAACGCATTTATATCAAAAAAAGTATCAACGTATGAAAACTTTCCTTACTTTTGCACTTGATTTAAATCAAATCTTTCGAAATTCGAGAACTTAATATATTATACTAACTTTAAAAATTAAAAGATGAAGCAGGTAAACATTCAATTGCCGTTTAGAATGCTTGTCCTCCTATTAGGACTCTTTCTTTCGGTGGGAGCCTTTGCGCAGATAGACGTCAAAGGCCATGTTAAGGATGCTATGGGTGAACCCATCATCGGTGCTACCGTACGCGTGGACGGAACACAGACCGCTACCGTATCGGACTTCGACGGTAATTTCACCTTGAAAGCTAACCAAGGTGCCGACATCAGCATCAGCTATATCGGCTACCAGACACAGACTGTCAAGGCAGCCCCCTCCTTGGAGGTGATACTGCAGGAAGATGCCACGATGTTGGAAAACGTGGTGGTCATCGGTTACGGTGTTGCACGTAAGACAGACCTGACCGGTTCAGTGACGGCCATCAAGCCCGACGAGAAGAACCACGGTCTGATTACCTCAGCCCAGGACATGATCCAGGGTAAGATTGCCGGTGTGAACGTCACCAATGGCGGTGGTACCCCTGGTGGTGGTGCTACCATCCGTATTCGTGGCGGTTCGTCACTGAACGCCTCTAACGACCCGCTGATCGTTATCGACGGTCTGGCTATGGACAATCAGGGTGTCAAGGGTGCTCCCAATGCCCTGAATATGGTGAACCCCAACGATATCGAGTCGTTCACCGTCCTGAAGGATGCCTCTGCTACCGCCATCTATGGTAGCCGTGGTTCTAATGGTGTCATCATCATCACAACCAAGAAAGGCCGTGTCAATCAGAAGCCGCACATCAGCTACAACGGTAACGTGTCGTACTCGATGAAGAAGAAGACTCTCGACGTGCTAAAAGGCGACGAGTATCGTAACTTCATCCGCAATTACTACGGTGCCGACTCTGAGGCTGCCGCCCTGCTGGGTGATGCCAATACCGACTGGCAGGACGAGATCTTCCAGGGTGCTATCGGTGTTGACCACAACGTCACCGTTGCCGGTGGCTTGAAGAACATGCCTTACCGTGTCAGCGCAGGCTATACGGAGCAGGAAGGTATCCTGAAGGGCTCCAGCTTCCAGCGTACCACAGCAAGCATCACGGTGAATCCCTCACTGCTGAAGGACCACCTGAAGTTCAACATCAACGGTAAGTTCATGCACTCGTTCAACCGCTATGCCAACGAGGCCGCCATTGGTGATGCTACCCGCATGGATCCCACACAGCCCATCTACTCCAGCGACCCCGCCTTCCAGAACTATGGCGGCTACTGGCAGTGGAGAGACAGCGGTTCGTCGCTGAACGACCCCTTCTATCCCACCATGTGGAACCGTAACACAGTGGCCAATCCCCTGTCACGTCTGGCCGAGAAGAACGACCGTGCCAACTCGTTTGACTACATGGGTAACATTGAGATGGACTATCAGGTTCACGGTTTCGAGGACCTGCGCATCCACATGAATGCCAGCGGCGACTGGGCCAACGGTAAGCAGAAGACGGATTATGATGCTTTTGGTCCCTCCAACTTCTATTATGGCAACTATGGCTACTCCTACGAGAAGAAGTATAACCTTACTTACTCTGCCTACGCACAGTATTATAAGGACTTCCTGAAGACCCAGCACTTCGACATCATGGCCGGTTACGAGTGGAGCCATACGAAGTATCAGGGTGACAGCCACTATGCAGGTCGCTACCCCCTGACCACCAATCAGGTGATTACCCACGACGACGGTACCACAGAAGCTGCTGCCGGCAAGCCCTACAAGGAGAGTACCAGCATCTGGAAGTCTGAGAGCTATCTCGTCAGCTTCTTCGGTCGTGCTTTCTACAACGCTTTCGACCGCTACATGGTAACCTTCACGCTGCGTCACGACGGTTCCAGCCGCTTCAAGGAACACTGGGCAACATTCCCGTCAGTAGCCCTTGGTTGGAAGATCAATGGTGAGTCGTTCCTGAAGGATGTCACCTGGATGGACGAGTTGAAAGCCCGTTTCGGCTGGGGTAAGACCGGTCAGCAGAACGGCATTGGCGACTACAACTACTTCGCCACCTATAATGTCAACACAACGAATGTCGACGGACGCTATCCTATCCTTGGCGTCAACGACGACGGTCTGCTCTATCGTCCCGATGCCTATAATCAGGACCTGAAGTGGGAGACTACCACGACCACCAACGTCGGTCTGGACTTCACCTTCTTCCACAACCGTTTTAGCGGTAGCTTCGACTACTACTATCGTAAGACCACCGACCTGATCAACGATGCTTCTGTATCGGCTGGCTCCAACTTCCGTAACATGGTACGCTCGAACATCGGTTCTTTGGAGAACAGAGGTTTCGAGGCTTCTCTGACCGTACGTCCCGTACAGACCGAGGACTGGCAGTGGGAGGTTACCGGTAACTTCAGCTACAACAAGAACAAGATTACGGAGCTCACGGGCGAGTCATCGCTGGTGATGACCGGTCGCATCTCTTCTGGTACTGGTAACGACTGTCAGGCTCACTCTGTAGGTTATCCACACAATTCCTTCTATGTCTACCAGCAGGTTTACGGTGAGAACGGACAGCCCCTTGAGGGTGTCTATGTCGACCGTAACGGCGACGGCCAGATCAACGACTCTGACCGCTACTTCTACAAGAGCCCTGATGCTCCCTATACTGCTGGCTTGAGCTCACGCATACAGTATAAGAACTGGGATTTAGGCTTCAACCTGCGTGCCAGCTTCGACAACTATGTCTATTGGGACAAGGAAGCCGGCTACTCGAATGTTTCGAAGCGCTATGACTCTTCCTTCGGCTATCTGCAGAACGTCATCCCCGGTGCCATCGAGCGCAACTGGTCGACTTACGACCACGCATTGTCTGACTATTTTGTCCACAACGCTTCATTCCTGAAGTGCGACAATATCACGCTGGGCTATTCGTTCAAGACTTGGGACGACTTCCTCAACGGCCGTGTCTATGTGAGTGCTACCAACGTGTTCACCATCACCAAGTACAAGGGTATCGATCCTGAGGTGTATGGCGGTATCGACAACAACATGTATCCGCGTCCCTTCACTGTGCAGATGGGTGTTAACCTCAACTTCTAAGAATTGACAATTGATATTGACAATTAATAAATAATAAGGAATAAAGTCATGAAAAGATTCATCAAAAATATAATCCCGGTGGCAGCAGCCACGCTGCTTCTCGGTATGACCTCCTGTACCAAGGACCTGGACGTGACACCTATCGACCCCAGTAAGACTATGGTACCCGACGAGGCAGCATTGTACACCAAGTGCTATGCTAACATGGCCCTGCAAGGTCAGGGCGGTCAGGGCGGTGACGTCGACATTGACGGTCTGGACGGTGGTACGGCAGGTTTCGTACGCCAGCTGTTCAATGCTAATGAGTTAACGACCGACGAGGGCATCTGTGCCTGGGGCGACCCTGGTATTCCCGCCTTCAACTTCAACCAGTGGGATGCTTCTCACCCCATGTTGCAAGGTTTCTACTATCGTCTGTACACGGGTATCGCCTACTGCAACCACTATCTTGAGGTTTGCGCCGGCGTTGATGCCACCCGCGAGGCCGAGGTCCGTTTCCTCCGTGCCCTGTACTACTACCACCTCATGGACTGCTTCGGCAATGTGCCTTTTGCTACCAAGCTGATGTCTACCTCTCCTGAGCAGATTCAGCGCGCCGAACTCTTCAAGTGGATTGAGAGCGAGCTGCTCGACGTTAAGGATAAGATGATGGCTCCTGCTGTCCGCAAGGACACCGATAGCGGCTACGGTCGTGCCGACCAGGATGCAGCCTATATGCTGCTGGCCCGTCTCTATCTGAATGCCGAGGTGTATACCGGCACAGCCAAGTGGGCTGAGGCCAAGCAGTATGCCGAGAAGATCATCAATGGTCCCCACAAGCTGTGGACACAAGGCATGAACGGCTTCAGCGCCTACCAGATGCTCTTCATGGGCGACAATGGTAGCAATGGCGCTTCACAGGAGGCTATCCTCCCCATTCTGCAGGATGGTGTCAAGACTACCGCATGGTGTACTTCTCTGTTCCTGATGGCTTCCACGTGGAAGGCTGACATGGATACTGAGCAGAACTACGGCACCAGCGAATTCTGGGCTGGTAACCGTGCTCGTAGCACCCTCGTTGCCAAGTTCTTCCCCAACAACAATGCTCCCACAGTCTCTATCAAGGATATGGCGACTGTAGCCGGTGACGACCGTGCCCTGTTCTTCGGCATCGACCGTGAGCTCTATGTAACCGTTCCCACCGAGTTTACTTCTGGCTATTCAGTAGGTAAGTACCGTAATACTTATGCAGGAAGCGGTTCTGCTCACAACTCTCAGTTCATCGACACTGACTTCTTCCTCATGCGCTCTGCTGAGGCTTACCTCATCGCTGCCGAAGCCGATGCCCGTATAAATGGAGGTACTACATCGGCTACCGGTGCAGGCTACATCAACGCCCTGCGCCAGCGTGCCAATACCACGACGCTGACCAGCTACTCACTGCAGCAGATTCTGGACGAGCGTTCACGTGAGCTCTACTTTGAGGGCTTCCGTCGTACCGACCTTATCCGCTACGGATACTTTGGCGGTAACGACAGTGGCAAGTATCTCTGGGAGTGGAAGGGTGGTTCACAGAACGGTGCAGCCCTGCCTGCTTATCGTAACCTGTTTGCCCTGCCTGCTGAGGATGTCAATGCCAACCCCAACCTGAAGCAGAACGAGGGATATTAATAATTGAGAATTGACAATTGAGAATTGACAATCGAAAATTAAGAATTGAGAATTATGAAGACATTATTCAAATCAACAATACTGATGGCTGCCGGACTGGTGCTCCTGGCCGGATGTAAGGACGACAACGAGTCGAACCCCACCATTGCGCAGCCCAGCCAGTTCGTGCTCAACGAACCGGCCGTCAAGGACAATGTCGACCTGCAGAAGTCATCTACCGTGTCGCTCACATGGTCGCAGCCCACTCCTTACAACAACTTCAATGCCCCCGTGGTGCCAACCTACACTGTTCAGGTGTCACCGTCAGGCAGCTTCAACCAGGCTTTCGATGCCGACCTTGAGGACAATACGGGTGCAGACTTCTTTGAACTGGCCGAGACCTATTCTAACGGTCAGAATGCCGAGATTAGCACCGAGACATTGAACCGCTCGCTGGAAGAGCTGTTGGGCTGGAAGGAAGAGTCTGCCGTACCTGCCAAGCAGCAGCTGGCCATCCGTGTCAAGTCTGCTATCCGCGACGCTTCCTTCAAGGAGTACAATGTCATCTACTCGAACGTCATCAATATGACCACCATTCCTTACTATGTCGAGCTGAAGCCCGCTGATCCCGAAATCTGGTGGCTCATCGGTGCCGACATCGCTGACGGCTCATGGGGCGGTGACCTGGGTAAGTGCGTCATTCCGATGCAGACCATTGAAGGTGCCGAGTACGACAAGAAGACTGGTCAGGGCGAAATCCGCTGGATTGGCTATCTCGCTGGCAGCGGCTTCAAGCTCCGTGGCTCTATGGACGACAACTGGGCTACCCAGTGGGGTCAGGGCGACAGCTTCGGTACATATGTGAAGAACGACGGCGGCTCAGGCAACATCACCGTACCTGCTGCCGGTCTCTACACCGTCACGCTGAATACCGCTGAGGACAAGCTCACCGTTGAGCCTTACGAGGGCAGTGCTCCCGTCTTCACTGGCATGGCCATCTCCGGTGACTTCAACGAGTGGAGCGATACTGACATGACCCCGTGCTCTACCGGTTGGGAGAACCACGACTGGTACATCTCACAGCACCTCGATGCCGGCGCACAGATCAAGATCAAACAGGCTGGTTCATGGGACTACAACAAGGGTGGTGCCTTCATTCCCTACTCTGCAGGCATGTATGTATACGGTGTGGGCAATGGCGACAATCTTGTTGTCGACGAAGCTGGCGACTACCTGATCATCTTCAACGACATCACTGGTTACATTCGTTTCATCAAACAATAACTATTAAGGAATAACGACTATGATCAAGAAAATATTATCATTGATAGCACTTGTAGCGTCGGTAGCAGCATGCACCGACGACTACAAGGACTGGGCAAACCCGCAGGTGGTGCCACAGCCCGACGCAGTCTCCTTCACCGACGGTAATGTTTCGGCAGTCGGTGTCATCAACTTTGCCGACTTCATGCCTGGACAGACCACCGTCAAGGTGTGCAACATCACTGCACCCACAGCATCACAGGAAACCTATGCCCCCGTCTATAGCATCCAGTTGGGTGATAACACCTATGAGCTGACTGCCGACGGTGCCATGAGAATTGGCGACCTCGAGGAGTACGTAGAGGGCACCTTTGGTAAGGCTCCCATAGAGCGCACCATCGACGCCACTGTCAGCATGTGGCTCGACAACAAGCTCACGTCTGTCAAGACCGGCACAGCGAAAGTTATCATCAAGGCCGTTCCCAATGCACCGTTCATTGACACCGGCTATTGGCTCACTGGTGACTTTGCAGGATGGAACAAGGAAGGTGCTCTGCCCTTCACACACCTGGGCGGTGGCGACGTCTACGACAATCCCGAGTTCCAGATTGTGTTCACCACGACTGCCGACAACCAGTATTGGAAGATCATTCCGCAGAACAACTACGACAATGACTTCTGGGCAGGCGGTGAGAAGGGTGTCGTTGGTACCGTCGTCGACGGTGACACCAGCATGGAAGGCATGCTCGTTACCGACAATCCTCAGGCTGGTAAGATTGAGGCTGCAGGTATCTACCGCATGACCATCAACATGATGAACTACACCTACAAGATTGAGAAGATGAACTTCTCGGAATTCATCTATGTACCTGGCAATGCCCAGAAGTACAACACCTCTGCTGCCGGAATGCCAGAATGGGGTTGGACGCCTGAACTCGCACCCGCACTGCGTTCTGCCAACTTCGACGGTGTCTATGTAGGTTTCGCTTACATGGACGGCGAATTCAAGTTCACCAAGGAGCGCAACTGGAGTGCCGAGTACAACTACGACAGCTTCAACACCTACGACCCCATCTTCACTGGTGAGGCTGGCAAGGGCGGCAACATCAACTGCACCGAGGCTGGTTACTACCGTCTTGTGGCCGATGTCGCTGGTGGTTCGCTGAAAGCTACCAAACTGACGTGGGGACTTGTCGGTCCTGCCACACCTGGCGGATGGGATGCCGGTGCTTACACCGTCATGACCTATAATATGGCCGACGACTGCTGGGAGATTACTACTGACCTGGCTGCCGACGAGTTCAAGTTCACCACTAATGGCTCGTGGGACATCAACCTCGGTGGCAAGCTCGACGACCTTTCAGAAGGTGGCGGAAACCTGCGCATCGACGAGGCCGGCAAATACACCATCAAGTTGTATCCCAGCCGTTCCCAGAGCGACAAGATGTACGCTACTATCGTGAAACAGTAAACACACCCAACCTTGTTTAACCCATACAGGCGGACAGCTACACGGCCAGTCCGCCTGTATGACTTAAAAGTTAAGAATTAAGAGTTAAGAATTAAGAGTTGTTGCCTGACGGCAATTAAGAATTAAGAGTTGAGAATTAAGAGTTGAGAACTATGAACAATAAACTAATAATTCTTATCATCGTCGCTGCCCTCTGCACTTCGTGCGGCAACGATGCAGCTGGAGAGACATCGGACACCGAGGTCAGCACATCAGCTGTTGACACCATCCCCATGCTTGTCACGCAGATTCAGAAATGTTCCCGACTCTACACCACTGAGTACCACATCCATAAGATTGTCACTCACAAGGATGTGCTGCGACTGAAAGGCAACCTGCTGAGCAAGGACATCGACATTCCCCTGCCCCTGGGTGAACGACAGATAGCCATCCCCATGGATGCCACGCTGAAGGCCTATATCGATTTCTCTCTGTTTACTGACAAGAATATCGAGCGCCACGGTCGAAAGATTACCATCTTGCTGCCCGATCCGCAGGTGCTGCTCACCTCGTCGAAAATCAACCGCAAGGAGATTCGTGAATACGTCGGACTGACCCGTTCGCGCTTCACCGACAAGGAACTGGCGTCATACGAACAACAAGGTCGTCAGGTCATCGTCAACAGCATTCCCCGCCTGGCTATTAAGGAACAAGCCCAGCAGAATGCCGCCCGTGTACTCGTACCCATGCTCACCCAGATGGGCTACCGTGAGGAGGACATCATCATTGCCTTCCGCCGTAATCTGAACATGATGGACATCATTAATTCAAGCCTGGAAAAGGGAAAAGTGAAGAGTGAAAAGTGAAGAATTTGCTTCCGCCCGCAATAACTGTGAACTATGAACTATAAAATCAAACTTGCCGCTATCGGTGCTATCATCGTCGCCGTCATCATTTTCAGCGTTTGGTTCTGCAGCGCCGTCCGCCAGACCGATCTGCACATCACCAAGAACCAGGGCATTGAGCTCACCCCCCAGCAGATTACCAGCATCAAGGCCATCGGTGAATGGGAGTTCCTGTCCGTTAGCAACGAGGAACTCGTCGATACCGTTCGCCGGGGCATTTTCAGCGATGACCATCTGGCACGCATCTACTACGGTACCATCCGCCTCGGCGTCAACATGCACCAGGTCAAGCCCGGATGGATTCAGACCTCAGGCGACAGCATTGAAGTCACATTGCCAAAAGTAGCACTCCTTGACCGCGACTTCATCGACGAGGCACGCACACAAAGCTTTGCCGAGAATGGACGCTGGAGCCATAAGGACCGTGACGCCCTCTATCGCAAGGCCTACCGTCAGATGCTTGCCCACTGCCTCACCCCAGCCAACCTTGCCATCGCCCGCCAGAACGGCGAGTCCCATTTCCGCAACATGATGCGCGCCATGGGCTTCGACCACGTGAGCATCAAGTGGGAGGAGTAGTTTTTTACTATATTTCCTCTAAAGAAAACTTAATTTCTTTATCTTATTGGTGTTTAAATCGAAATTTTTATGTAAGTTTGCACCAACAAACTATCCTTTTACTAAAACAAACGAATATGAAAGACTTAAAGATGTACATCAACGGCCAGTTCTGCGAGAGCTCGAACGGCCAGTGGATTGACGTGTTGAACCCCTCTACGGAGGAAGTAATCTCCCGCCAGCCGGAAGGAACCATTGAAGATGTGAACCGCGCCCTCGACGCTGCCCGTGCCGCCCAGAAGGCCTGGGGCAAGACGCCTGCCATCGAGCGTGCACAGTATCTGCTGAAGATGGCCGACGGTATCAAGAAGCGCGAGAAGGAGTTCACCGAGATCATCATGCGCGAGCAGGGCAAGACCCGCACCTGGGCTTCTATCGAGGTGGGTGCCACGATTGCCTATTTCGAGTACATGGCCTCCTTCGCCCGCCATATCGAGGGTGAGATTATTCCTTCAGACCGCCCCAACGAGACCATCCTGCTCACGAAGAAGCCCATTGGCGTCGTGGCTGGCATCCTGCCCTGGAACTTCCCCTTCTTCCTCATCGCCCGTAAGGCTGGTGCTGCGCTGATTGCCGGCTGTACTATCGTCATCAAGCCCTCACAGCTTACCCCTGAGAACTGTACGGAGTTTGCCAAGGTCGTCGCTGAGACAGGTCTGCCCGCAGGTGTCATCAATATTGTTACCGGCAAGGGAAGTGTCATTGGCAACGAGATGGCCGGCTCGCCGAAGATTGACATCGTTTCTGTCACTGGTTCTGTTGGTGCCGGTGAGAGCATCATGGCCGCCGCCTCGAAGAATATCACCAAGATCAGCCTCGAACTCGGCGGCAAGGCTCCTGCCATCGTCATGAAGGATGCTGACCTGGAGCGCGCTGCACAGTGGATTGTCGACAGCCGCATTGGCAACAACGGTCAGATTTGCAACAACGCAGAGCGCGTCTATGTGCAGAAGGAGGTCAAGGAGGCCTTCACCAAGATTCTGGTAGACAAGATGTCGAAGGTAAAGGTGGGCGATGTCTGCGCCGACGAGAGCGTCGACATGGGTCCATTGGTCGAGGCCCGTGCCTTGGAGAGTGTCACCGAGAAGGTGGAGCGTGCCATCAAGCAGGGTGCCAAGCTGCTCTGCGGCGGTCACCGCGTCGGCACGAAGGGTTACTTCTATGCTGCTACGGTGCTCGACAACTGCCGTCAGGACATGGACATCATCCACGAGGAGACCTTCGGACCTGTCATTCCGCTGGTGGAGTTCTCCGACATCGACGAGGCTATCAAGTATGCCAACGACTGTGAATACGGTCTGGCTTCCAGCATCTTCACCAAGGACCTGAACATCGCTGTGAAGGCCTGCCGTGAACTGGAGTTCGGCGAGACCTACATCAACCGCGAGCACTTCGAGGCCATTCAGGGCTTCCATGCCGGCGTGAAGAAGTCGGGTATCGGTGGTGCCGACGGCAAGCATGGCGTCGACGAGTATCTCGTCACCCACGTTACCTACCTTGATACCTACGAGGACATGTAACATATAATCACCAGCCCCATGACACAAAGGTGACACGGTATCGGTACCGTGTCACCTTGTTTCGTCACTCCCACAGTTCTTCAGTTACTCTTTCATAAACGGAAAAGTGAGTAGATTGTGATAAAAGATGTTAAACGACTGCAACTATGAACGATGAATGATGAACAATGAACAGGAAAATGTGTATATTTGCAATCTAAACTTATACTATAAATATTCATAACCGTGGAACAGACATCTAAAACAACTGAAAGAAAACGAACGCCATACGTGCTACTGACTGTACTGGCGGTGGCTATAGTGATTGCTGCCGTGAGTGGTTTTACTGCCTATCGGGCCCAGAAGGCAGTGAAGCACGTGCGCTATGTGGGCATGCTCGACGTGGCGTCGGAGAAGATTGCCAAGACCATTCGGGGCATGGAGATAAATGCCAGAAATGTGTTCGATGAAGTGGAAAAGCATCTGGACTCGCCGGAAGCGGTCATTGCGGCACTGGAGAGCAAGGTGAGCCTGAATCCTGAGGTGAGGGGCTACTTTGCGGCCTTCGAACCTAACTACTTCCCTAAGGAGGGACAGTGGTTCGAGCCTTATGTGCATCATGTGGACAGCAGCGCATTTGAAATGCGTCTGGTAGGTTCGGCACGTCACAACTACCATAAGTCCGACTGGTACGTACGTGCCAAGAAGTCCAATGAGAGTTTCTGGTCGGAACCGTATTACTACTACGACGGTACGAAGATCAGTGGTCACTACACGACGTTTGTCAAATCTGTGTTCGACAAAACGGGTCGGCTGGCGTGTGTGTGTGGTGCCGACATGACGTTCGAATGGCTCGCTAAGGAACTGCAGCGCATTGACGAGGGAAACAGGCACAATGAGTTGCTGGATGTCTTTATAGACAATGATGCTGACTATTTTACGGTGGTTATCAATAGCGACGGCAGCTGCATAGCCCATCCTGAAGGGAAGAGTGTGAAGATGACTCAGGAACAGGTGGGACGCAGTCTGGAGCTGAGGAAAAAGGGTGTGATTGACCTAGAGGTGAACGGTGTGCCGTCGAGGGTCTATTATGCGCCGATTGAGCATGTTGACTGGTCGGTGGCACTTGTGGTAAAGAAGTAAGAATTAAGAAGTAAGAATTAAGAGGTATCGGCTACGCCGAGTAAGAAGTAAAAAGTAAGAAGTAAGAGGTAAGAGTGTGCTGAGGCTGTCGAAAATAAACATTCCCCATACGTCGCTCAGGCTGAATATGCTGGTGGTCTGTGAGATGGTGTTGCTGCTGTTGCTGTCGTTGGCGGTGATGCAGTATTTCTCTCGTGAGATCCTGAAGGATGAAGCGAAGAAGAATGCCGAACAGATGCTGGATGCCACAGTGTTGCACATTGACAACATCATGATGAGCGTCGAGCAGACGACGTTTAATGTCTATCAGGATCTGCAGGGGCATCTTCGTCAGCCTGACCGTATGTTTACCTATAGCCGCAGGATTGTAGAGACGAATCCCTACATCGTAGGCTGTGCCATCGTCTTCAAGCCGGACTACTATCCCGGCCACCACCTGTATATGGCTTATATCCACTGCAAGGGCAGCGAAAACACTACGAACGAAAAGACGGAGCTGGAGACGTTGGACAAGTTTACCAACCGTCCTTACAACGAGCAGATATGGTACACGGAACCGATGAACGTGAAGCAGGCCTGCTGGGTGGGACCGCTAAAGAACGAGGACACCGAGCGGGAGGCGCTCATCACCTTCTGTCTTCCGATATACGACCAGGGCGAGTGTGTGGGTGTGGTGGCTTCCGACCTGTCCATTGAGGTGCTGACGGACATTATTCATGCCACCAAGCCTTTCTCGCGCGGCTATGCTGTGCTGCTGAACGACAAGGGGTCGTATGTGGTTCACCCTGACGAGGAGAAGCTGACGAGTAAGACGGTATTCGGAAAGACGCTCGTGAAAAGTCCGGAAGCTCAGGAGGCTGCCCGCGCCATGGTGGCCGGCGAGACGGGTAGCAAGGCGTTCCATATGGACAGGGAGGCGTGGTATGTGTTCTATAAGCCTTTCCTTCGTACCAAGGAGTATGGGATGCCGATGAAGCAGTTAGGATGGAGTGCCGGTGTGGTGTACCGTCAAGATGACATCCTCGGTGCGCATAACAGCCTGATTCTGATGGTGCTGGTCATTACTGTCGTAGGCGTAGCACTCTTCTTCGCTCTCTGTCACCTGCTTATCCGTCGGCGGATGAAACCCCTGCGCATGCTGACACGTTCGGCGGAGCGCATAGCAGAGGGACACTATGACGAGGCTGTGTCCAACGCTCAGCGCGACGACGAGATAGGACGGCTGCAGGACCACTTCCAGCAGATGCAACGGTCGTTGGCGGCAAAGTCGACGGAGCTGGAACAGCTGACAAAGCGGCTGACACAGCGAAGCGAGGAGTTGCGCAAGGCTCTGGGCAGTGCTCAGGGGTCGGACCGCATGAAGACGACCTTCCTCCACTATATGACGACGCAGATGACCGTGCCGTCTGACCTCATTGAGCGGAGTGTCATGAAACTCACGAACAACTATGAGACGCTCAGTACGCAGGAGGCCGGCTACGAGGTGGAGGTCATCAAGGAGCAGAGCGAGATAGTCCTCGACCTGCTTAACCACATGGTTGAGGCCTTGCAGATTGAGGCGGAAGAGGCTGAAAAGGAAGTAAAAGAAGGAAAGGAGGCGAGCCATGAGTAAGTTCAGCCGCAGTATATCCAAAGTCCTCAGCCTTGACATCATGCTCTTGGCCGTACCCCTCTTCGTGTTGTCGTTAGGTGCCTTCTACGTGCAGTCGCGATACCTGATTCGCCAACAGGCTATCCAGCGCACCAACAGCATTCTGAAAACGACGATTCAGCGCGTGAGAAACTATATGAACACCATAGAGACCTCGACCAACGCCAATGCCTGGCTGTTGGAGGAGCATTTCACGCCTGACTCATTAGAGTCTGTCTCAAAGCGCATGGTTCGCTTCAACCCCAATATCCTGAGTTGCTCCGTCAGTACCGTGCCGAATACCTTCCCGCAATACGGACGCTATTTCTCCATTTACACCGTCAACGAGGTCGACACCATCGTTTCCGTACGGGAAACGAACTATGCGTATTACGACAAGGACTGGTACCGCGTACCGCTCATGAAGGGCAGGGCAAGCTGGGTAGAGCCTTTCAGCGAACATACGGAAGGAACTATCAACCACAATGAGGCGGTAGCAACGTACAGCCGTCCGTTGCGTTCTGAAGAGGGACATGTCGTCGGGGTACTGTCCGCCGATTTCTCTTTCAGCCAGCTGGCAAAGGCTGTCCTTTCAACCAGTCAATCCTATTCGGATGCCTACTTCATGCTGATTGGCGGCGACGGACGCTACTTTGTCCATCCTGACAGCACGCAGCTGTTCCGCAAGACCATTTTTACGGACGCTGACCCTACCAAGAATGCTGACATTATTACGCTGGGATACCAGATGATAGAAGGTAAAATTGGTTATATGCACGTCGACCTGCACGGTGAGATTTGTCACGTATGCTACCATCCTGTGCCCGGCACCGACTGGAGCTTAGCCATGGTATGTCCCGACAAGGAAATCCTGTCGGGTTTCGACCGTCTCGGTTACGTCATCATCGCCCTTATCATCATCGGACTGTTGGCTATCATGTGGCTGAGCAACGTGGTTGTCAAGCAGACCATCCATCCCATCAACCAACTGTTGGGTATCACACAGCGTATTGCCAGCGGTGATTATAGCGAAGTGATTCCACGCTCTCGTCAGAATGACGATGTCGGACACTTGCAGAACGCCTTCGCCACCATGCAGCAGGCACTGCACGACCGTATGGGCAGCATCCGCCAGACCGCCGAGGAAATCAGGAAGCGCAACGAGCAGCGTGCCCACGACATGGACCTGGCAGAAGAGGCCGTCAGGAAGAAGACACTGTTCATCCAGAACTTGTCACACCAGATACGTACCCCGCTGAACATCATCGTTGGCTTTGCTAACGTGCTGTACGACAGCATCGTTTCGCGGTGCAAGAAAGATGCTGCTACAGGCTCCTTCGAGGAGGAGAATCTGAACGATATGATGGGTATGATGAAATATAACGCCATGCACTTGAAGCGCATGATACTGATGCTCTTCGACAGCTCGTCAACGACAGGTGCCGATGAACTGATGGGCAACCGCCACGACGAGGTGTCGTGCAACGATGTGGCCCGCGAGAGCATTGACTATACCCATGGGCACTTCCAGCGGGTGAATGTCAACTTCGAGAGCGAGCTGTCTGACGGTGTTTGCATACTGACAAACCGCCTCTATCTGATGAGGTCCATCCGTGAGTTGCTGTACAATGCTGCCAAGTTCTCTGACCACGAGCACATCCGGCTGCACGTCTCTGAAACCGATACTACCATCCGTTTCACCGTCGAGGACACTGGTCCCGGGTTGCCCGACAATTCTGACGAACTGATTTACAAGCCGTTCAGCAAGATTGACGACCTCTCTGAGGGTTTGGGACTCGGTCTCTCGCTCACCAAGCGGCATGCCCTGACTTTGGGTGGCGACCTCATCTACGATAAAGACTATCAGGACGGCTGCCGCTTTATTCTGGAAATGCCGAAATAAGTGAAGAGTGAAAGAGTGATGAAAAGATGTATTGTTTATATTATCGGACTGCTCTTCTCCTTGAAAGCGATGAGTCAGATTCCATATTATGCAGCCACCGTGGGTGACGGCAAGCTTTACGGCTATACGTCTGTCAAGGCCCGTCCAGGTATCAACCGCCAGGAGACCTACACCACTTTCCAGTATGGCCTGGGCAACCATGTAGCTACAGGCATCGACCTCTACACGGGTCCCAACTGCGCCTATTGGGGTGCTCTCGTCCGCTATGGCACCAGTTTCAGCCAGTGGTTCAACGTTGGTGCTGAAGTCACCCCATCGTTCAACGTCAACGACAGCTTCAAGTTCGCCTATCTCACCTCAGCCCTCTACCTCAATGGCACCATCACCTGCGACCAACGGCTTTTCTGGTGTACCAACACTTGGTGGGGTGTCAATAAAGGCGACGCCAACACATTCAGCAACTACGAATATCTGGGCTATAACATTCACTGCAGCGAAGGCCACACGCTGACTCCCATGGTCGGTGCCATCCATTCGTGGCTCTTCGACCAGGACGTCGCACCAGCCGCCGGCATCTACTACACCATGCACCACTGGACACTCTACCTCTGGTCCCACGACTTCCTGAAGTCTCATCCCCGTTTCGTCGTAGGCCTCGACTTCGCGCTGTAAGCAAACTTCATTCCTAATTCTTAACTCTTAATTGCGAAGCAACAACTCTTCCTTCTTCCCTCTTCCTTCTTCCTTCTTACTCGGCGCAGCCGATACCTCTTACTTCTTCCCTTTTCCCTCTTCCTTCTTACTTCTTACTCGACGCAGCCGATACCTCTTACTTCTTCCTTCTTCCCTCTTCCTTCTTATTATAATAAGGTGGAAATGTTAAAGTCGAAAAAAATCCGAAAAATCATTTGGATGTTATCGGGATTTTTTCATATCTTTGCAGCCCCAATATGAAAGGAATGATAATCTAACGCATTTCGCACAACAACGATAATGACGCCAACGCATGGCCCATAACGCCATGTGTATAGGCTTGCGCTCTCTAAACTCTCTCGTTCTTTGGGCCTTCGGCTCGCGCGTTCTTTGACATATTGATATACTCCCTATTCGGCATACAAACTCTTGTACGTCCCTGTTGTGTGAACAACGGGTGACGGATTCGTTAGAACACACAACGTTTTATCAAATGACATTTCAACATTTATGATTGAAAACAACAATCTTTTGATCAAATCCATGGAAATGAGCGTCGAAGGACAGTGCTTCATCATGAAAATGGAGACCGACAGGAAAAATTTGAAAGACCATGACTTTCGTTGCTGTATCTATGCCGACGACTACTTCTTGATGTGTACTGACGCTGATGAGAATGCCGCGAAAGTGCGGCATGGCACCGTGAGGCTCAAAATGCAGAGCCGCTTCCTGTGGTTGGCTGGCCATTACAAGCTCCATTTCACGCTGGGAGATTCACTCATGGGCGTGATGGAGGTTCAGGTGGATGAGCAACAGGCTGTCGAAATACAGGCCATCAATGCGTATGGCGTATTCGACCCTGACGATATCGCCATGTCCTTTCTAGCCAACGACACAGCCTGGGGCATACTGGCCACGCTGCCTGGTACCAAGAACCTGCGGCAGGCAACGGTCGACCTCAACCGCATGCGACTGTGGGCCGGTTGCCTGAACCTCAATGTCAAGGATTCGGTACGGCAACCGTCGGGCTATGTCTTTATCAACAAAGGCAAGGAGAACCCGCTGCCGGCCATCCGCTGCTTCTTCGACGAGCTGTACACCAAGTCATCGTTGGAACTGGTCGACAGCACGACACTCTACGACGCAACACTGCAAAACCCGATGGACGGATTCAATCGCCTGCTTAACGAAACGGAGGCAGGAAAGACCATCTGTCTTGATCATGTGGGAGCGCTGACAGGGACTGGAGGACGACTCATCGTCCAACATCTCTCTAATGCCGTTCGTAATAAACGCTACGGTCTCTGGCTTTCCGGTACCAGCCAGGAAGTCGAGGCACTCTTCAACATGTACCCCTCGCTTAGGGAATTCTTTCCCGAATCAAAACGGCTGACGCTGCTGCAGCCTACTCCTACGGAGATGGTACACAGCTTCTTCAGCGAACTGACGGCATGGGACCTTCATCCTTCAGAGGACGTTTCACGGCAGCTCGCTGCTGCCGTCCGAAAGGGATGCGACGACGGAACCATTGCCAACTGGACCAGAGCCGACATCAACCGCTTCTATCAGGAACACGTGATGAAGGCTTATCTGCACCGATTGGCCGATACGGCACGATCGTTTAACAAAGACGAACTCAAGGCTGACGACATCGACTTTACACAACTCTACGGTCAGCAGTCGGGCTATGAGGAAAGTCTGCAAGAGCTTAACCAGATGGTGGGGCTCGACAATATCAAGAAGAGCATTGCCACCATAGCCCATCAGGTCAGAATCTTTGCCGAGCGACGACAACAGGGACTGCCCACCGATACGAAGGACGTCTTCCATGCCATCTTTACTGGCAGCCCGGGTACTGGCAAGACCACCGTGGCAAAAATGCTGGGACGCATCTACCACCAGCTGGGCCTGCTCTCGAAAGGCGAAGTCATAGCCGTCGACAGAAGCCGCATCGTGGGACGATTTATCGGCGACACTGAGGACAACGTCAAGAACCTGCTCAGGGAGGCACAGGGCAACGTGCTCTTCATCGACGAGGCCTACACGCTATACAGCAGCGAAGGCAACAACGACTACGGACGGCGTGCCGTGGAAAGCCTCCTGACGTCGCTCTCAGAGAAGAATCCCGACATGCTCGTCATCTTTGCCGGTTACAAAGAAGAAATGGACCGCCTGATGACGATGAACCCCGGTCTTCACGACCGTTTTCCCTATAAGTTTCATTTTGCCGACTACACTGCGGCACAACTCATGCAGATTGCCGAGCACATCTTCCAGCAGGACCAGTACCTGCTGGCCAAGGATGCCCGTGACGAGTTGCAGCTTTCCATCGAGAAAGCCCTGCAACACCGCTCTTCTCACTTTGGAAACGCACGCTGGGTAGAACAATTCGTTCGCAACGGTATCATACCGGCACTGGCCGACCGTCTGGCTGACACCAAAAGCCACCGGCCACTTGTCCGTGAAGACTACCAGCACGTGCTGGTGTCCGACGTCAAGGCCGCCTACGAACTCTTCGCGCCCAGCCCCATCGAGCTGAAGCCCCGCCTCAGGGTCGTGGGCTTCGGCACCTGAAAAACAAACACAACATAGAAAGAATGATGAAACAAGAAAATCCTTTTGATGGTATGACCATGTTTACCCGACTATCTTTACTCAGCAAGAATCTTGTCTGGGGCTTTCTGGGCGCTCACGCCCACAAACCCCACGTATATGTCAGGAAAATAGAAGACTTCGTACCGTTTATTGCCGACAAACCGGCATACCTCTTTGCCACGGAAGAGGAGGCCATCATTGTCTGCATCGACATCATGCCCCCTCACACTGACGAACTGGCCGACGAGGAGCCCTTTGGCAGCCGCGAGCCCATGTACTTCACCGAAAAAAGCCACCGCATCAGCCCCGTCTACCGGCTGTCGCAGGCCATGTCGATGTTAAGCCAGAGCTTCGACTACTATGACGTCAAGGCACCTGCCATCAGGGGCGTGCTGCTGACCACCAGCCACTTTATTAACGAAGACCAGATGCGAGACCATTGGGACCAGATGGGTATCGCAGTGTTTGAGTCAATGCCCGAGTGTATCCGCCACAGCTTCACCGTTGAGACCCGCGACGACCTGCCTATGGCAAAGTGGTACCAGCTGTTCTACGACTACGCACAACGGCTGCCGTTTCCCGATATGATTCACGACTTCCGCCACATGAATGACGATGATGATGATGACTTTGATAATGCTGATGGCGACAATGACGATGATGATGACGATTGGCTGATGTCCGACGATGATGACGATACCCCTGACGACTTCACCAATGCTCTCGGAGAATTCATGATGTCGAAAAACAACAAGGTAAAGGTCGAAATCCTGAAACCCATCAACCAGCCCTTGCAGGAACTGGACAAGCTCGTGGGATGTGCCAACATCCGCAAGCAGATTGATGCCCTGTTGGCCCTCAACCGCTACAACCAGCTGATGCGCTGTCTGAACCCTCGTGGCAAGCAGCACGAGCTGGCTCTGCACGCCATCTTCTTCGGACGTCCTGGCACTGGCAAGACTACCGTCTGCAAAATCTATGGCTCCCTGTTACACGAGGCAGGCATGCTCAGCCAAGGACACGTCGTCTGCTGCAACCGCAGCACCTTCATCGGCAGCAACTGGGGCGACGAGGATACTGCCGTCCGCAACGTGGTGGAAATGGCACGGGGAGGCGTTCTGATGATTGACGAGGCCTATCTCCTCAACTCCAACCACCCCAACGACCCGGGCAAACTCGTCATTCCTCTGCTCATGGATATCCTGGCCAACGAGGACATGCGCGACATTGCCATCGTGCTCTGTGGTTACAAGGACGAGATGCTACGCCTGATTGACCTCAACCCCGGACTCGACTCGCGCTTTCCCAACCGTTTCGAGTTCCCCGACTTCACCATTGCCGATCTGCTCGAAATCACCCGCCGGCGCATCAGGGACTATGGCTATCACTTCACCCGTTCCGCATGGAACAAGTACAAGGATGCCATCTCCGCCGCCTATGAGTCACGCGACGCCAAGACCTGGGGCAACGCCCGTTTCGTGGCTAATCAGTTAGAGCATATCTACCTCTGCCACGCCCGCCGTTGCATCCGTCTGAAGAATCCCGACCGCCAGCACCTGCTCAGCATCACTACGGCCGACATCCAGCCCATCGCGCCTTCAAAGCCCAAGAAGCGCGTGGGCTTCTAACTTCTTTTGCCGAAAGTAAGGGGTATATCACTCATGTCCTAACTTCATAATCTTCACAAGATGGTCCTTTCCACCATAGAGGTGAGTGCAGTAGCTCGTATCACCCGTTTCACGGAAGCCGCACTTCTCCATAACGTGACCTGATGCAGGATTATCCACGAAGTAGTCACCCCAAATGGCGTGGAAGCCCTTCTTGTTGAAACAGTAATCGATGACCAACTTCAGCGCCTCGGTACAGATACCCTGGTTCCAATACGGCTTCGCCACCCAGTATCCCACCTCGGCATCGTTCTCACCAATGCAGATATTGCACTCCCCGGGTAGCAGATAGCCCACGCAACCGATAATCTCACCCGTCTCTTTCAGCTCTATCGCCCACGTTCGATCGTTACTGAAATACTTCTGGATAATCTCCCGGCTCTCCTCCGCACTCTGATGTGGTGCCCACCCTGCCCGTGGTCCCACGTCAGGGTCCGATGCATACTTGAAGAGATTCTCCGCATCCACCTCCCTCCACAACCGCAGTATGATTCGTTTTGATTCCATTAATCGTTAAGATGCTATATGTCAGTGATTATGATTAGTATAAAAAAAGTGAGAGGAGCTGAAGCTCCCCCCGTGGATCAACAACAATTATCCGCCATAGATAAGACTAAAGTCCAATCCAGATTGTCTTTCAATAGACTTGAGAAGGTCCCCAGAAACTTCGTCCTTCATACTATGCACGCTTACCGTAACCCGACCGGGCTTAGTAGGATGCGTGAATTGACGATGGCTAGTGCCTCTGCGTGGTACTTCTACCCAACCATCGCGCTTAAGGGCACGAATAATTTGTCTCACTGTATAAACACCCATGTGGAAATAACTAAAAGGGTTTGACAATAAAATGAATTCTCCTATAGATGCATTCTCCTATTATGCGTTTTGGACTAGGAAATCCGGATAAATCATCTTTCGTTTCTTACTCTTTTAATTAAAATCACTCTCTAAAAATGTTGTTTATTAAATTGTTTTTTAATTAGTATTCCCAAACATGGTCTTAATCGCTATTAATCCGTTTGCAAAAATAGTGATTAAGATTGAAATCCCAATATTTCATTCATCCATTTTAATTGATATTAAGTTTTTGTAGTCATAATTAAAACACAACGGCCAACAATAATCGTATACTATCGCTTTATAGGGGGATGATATCATGAGAACACGCACAAAAGTAAAGGGCTTGGAACCTCAGAGTTCCAAGCCCTTTACTTGTTTTTATGCTTTTGGCGTATTTATTGACATTATTTCACGCCAATCTTAAAATCCATCATGTTATTCTCCAACATGAATGTTGTCATACCTATCCAAACGATAGGCTTCTACAACTTCGCATCGAGTCTCTTCCCGGAACTACCCCAAAAGTTGTCATACCTATCCAAACGATAAGCTTCTACAACTCTATTCTAGCTTGCCGGGCAACACTTCAATGGTTGTCATACCTATCCAAACGATAAGCTTCTACAACAGCGTGTCGGGAGACCCGCTGATGGCAGCTGGAAGTTGTCATACCTATCCAAACGATAAGCTTCTACAACTAGAGGGAGCAAAGCGCTATAGCCCTGTACAAAGTTGTCATACCTATCCAAACGATAAGCTTCTACAACGGCGAGCGCTTCACCGAGGAGCTTAGAGACATGTTGTCATACCTATCCAAACGATAAGCTTCTACAACAGATGATGCGTATATTTATACGAATGTCAAAATTGTTGTCATACCTATCCAAACGATAAGCTTCTACAACGCCCATCGCTGTTACCAGCGGCGAGCAAAAAAAAAGTTGTCATACCTATCCAAACGATAAGCTTCTACAACTATCCTGTCTGAAGGAATTTGAAGAAGTCGCCTGACTGTAGGATGACGTTCCTTTAAACCCTAAAACACTGATTTCGCAAGACTTAGCAATCTCGCGGACATGATTTTCGCAATTACCATGTTCTTTCATACTCAAATGCAGGGTTTTATATCTCTGTTTTACAACTAACTTACTTATTCTCAATGGATTCCATACATTCAAAAAGTTCGCAAATAATTCGCTTGATTTCTCCTTATTGGATTCTTGCGAAAAAAGCTCTTTAAAATCCTGCATTTATCCGTGTGCAAATTTAGTCATTTTTCGCAAAACCACCAAAGAAATTGCAGGATATTTACCTTTTGCGAAGAAAACAGACAAGTCATATAATGTCTCAAAAACGTTATATTGCTCAAAATAAGGGCTTTAGCCATAAACCAGTTTTTCGCAAATGCTTTCGAATATAATTTGTTTCAAAATGTCAAAGAACGAACGCTAGATAGTCTTAAACAACAGCGATTTTCACAGGCTCCTTTTTCTTAATTTCCGGAATATACTGAATGCGGGCGTAACATTCTGTGCATAGTGGATAGCTTCTGTATCGTCACCCCATCAATACCACCCACAGAGCCTTTCTCCTTTACAATGTTCCATGCATTATAAAGGGAAAGCTCTGAACAGAGGGCGTTGAACTGGGTGGGCATAAGGTCTCGGATAATATTTATTGATGAGATGAGTGGCAAACTTCCTCTATTTGTTTGACATAATTACGGATTTTGCTAATGAGGAATGCTGCAACCTGCGATAGCTCCAACTGGATATTAGCATTCACTTGTTGCTCTTGTTCCAAGAGTTGTCTACACACTTCCCAGTTGGGGTAACTATTGTGGTCGAAAGCGTTGCGAATGGCCGTAATGAGTTGACGGTCATTTTCCTCAAACATGTTCATGACCTCTGGTGTGAGGCACTGAAGTATTTTTAGCAGTGAACTGAAATTGTTGCGTTTGGCATCGTTCTCCTTTGTTTGCTCATTATTCTTGTAGCGTCTACCACCTTGGTAGAAATCATTGTTTTCCGGATCAGTCAGGACTCTTTCGTGCTGAATGAAAGATTCCTGTTCCATCTGCTGGAATGATTTGAAGGCTGAAGAGCGAATGGTATTGTATTGTTTTAATTCTTCACTGATCTGGTCAAAGTCAATCAAAGGGGGATTGGTCAATATAGAATAAGACAAAAGCTGTACAGTACGCTCGTCATTAAGGAGTCGGAATAACTTGCCATAGTCTTTGATAGGCATGTCGTCTTTCTGTATGGTAATCTGTTGATTATTGCTCTTCACGCTAATTTGAGCCTTAACCCTCTGACTGAGGAAATTGTTTTCGCAAACATTCTCCAGTTTGAAAAGGTCTGCATTTTGATTGACAATATCGCCAAGCATACTCTTCGCCATCATGAAGAGAATACGGTCTTGAGTCTTGTAGCGACGAATTGCCCGCTCATTGTCTTGCATGTCCCTGACAGCCCTCTCCAGTTTTCTGCGCCTTCCTTCACGGGCTTCCTCAATGGTCTGATAATTCCCTTTGTCAGTCAGATTCTTAATATTTGCGTCTATTCTTCTTTCCTTATCCGCCAGACGGCGTTTAATTTCCGTTATAGGGAGATAAATATCCTTTCCACCATTCAATAATTTAAAATATTCATAGGCTCTGGAGTATTTATAAGGAGTAACTTTTCGGAGCTCGTCATTAAAGTGAGATGGCTCTGTCGTATCATAGAATGGCTGTGACTTCTCACACTTGTTCTCGAAATATCTACTGATGAGGAAGGCTGCGTTCGATTTGTCATCACAATTCTCCAAAGCAGAGGAATCACACTTTTCCAGCATTTTGACTATATATGGAGCAAACAGTCCATCGGGCAGTAACAGTGTAGCTCTGCCAGGTTCAGCCTTTCCTTCCTCTTTGATGTGGAGATAGCGGTCTGTCAGTTCTGCTATAGAACTTTGCTGCCAACGCTTGCGGTCATGGTGGAGGAAGGGGATGCCGCTCGCATCTTTCTTCAGCGTAATGGTCTCTTCTCCCGTCTTTGCATCTATTCCTACAGATATGTATTTCTTGATCTCTTTTATCTCACGCTTAAGGTATTCTGAATACAGCATCTCTATATCCGTCGGGTACTCATCAAAGACATATCCAATAAAGGGGTGGTCGTTTTTCTCATCTACATAAATATGTGCATCCGCTAATATCTGAAGTATATCTTCATCAGAGTATCTTGTACCAAACCCAGCGAGCGACGAGACTAATACGCGATAGTTGAGTCCCGTCAGTTTGTCCTTACCTTGCTTGGCATTCGGAGTCCAGTCCATAATAGACTCTGCAAGATAGCGTGCCAACTGGGCATAGCGGATGCTAATAAAATACTTAGAACCGTATTTCTTGTATTTCCTGTCATCCTCTTTGTCAGACTCCATCTTCTCCTTGTCCTTGTCAAAACAGCTTAACTTGGCCTCGGCTATGTGGAGTCGTCTCCTAAGTTCGGCTTTCGCAGATTTCTCAAAATCCTTCGCATTGTCAGGAGTCTTCTGTACGAGATGCCGATAGATTTTTTGGGGGATGCTCGCCTTAGAGAGACCATATTCCTTCAGTTTTTCCTGTAGAGCATCGTCGTTATCAAATGTTCCCATGTCCTTGACTTCAGTAAAGAATCGGACCATGTTCTCGTATTGTCTAATGATGATATCCTCGGCAGCAGGGAAATCGTTGGGCTCCAATTGGTGCTTCCTACGTAATTGCTCATAGAAAAGCAGGGCAGGCAGGTCGTAGGTACTGAGTGAACAGAGCGGTGCGGGCATGTCAATTGGGGCTTTCCGCTTATATCTGTTTGTCGTAGTGGGTGTATCAACGGCACTCAGCGGTGGCAGATAAAGACCTTTGCCAACAATTTGTCCTTGAGCGTTTATCTTATCTGTCAAATATGTCTCATCGTCAGTATTCCAAAACAGGCCGATACGATTCTGATAGAAATTATATTGTGCCAAGGTGTCTGTGATGTGAGCTGGATCACCCGCCTTTACAGGTACCAACTGTCGTAGGTTGACATAAGCATTTTCATCTTTCTGCCATACGGATTCGTCTCTCGACAGCTGGAACAGATGGCCATATTGCTCCTTACGCGCTTTTTCCATATCCTGTAATCGGCCATAACCATTGATTTCCTTATGGAGCTGACGAGGATGTTTTTTTCCATCTATACATATTTTATCATAGAAGCAGAAACGATAGCTGCCAAGTCGCACTTGGAAACGTATATTCTCGAATAAGCCTTGACTATCTATATAGTTTAAGGCAAGATGTGGAAAACGGTCTTTTGAGCGAATGCGCTTTGCAAGTTCTGGGGTCCTGTCGTTCTCGTGTTTAATATCATCTTCAAACTCTCGTTTGCCAGTAGCAGGAAGGACATTATAGAGTTCTATGGGACAGCGGCGCAGTTCATTAAGCATGTCAAGGGCAAGGGCCTGACTACTGCACTCGCTGTCAAGACGTTTGCCACGCGGGATGTGTATGGCATAGACGAACATCATATTGAGAATGATGTTGCTTTTCTTGTTATTGTCGTTATTATAAGGGCTATTCACAAATATTTGGGTTTCTGTGCACAACTGGACTGTCAGCTCTTTCGACAAGAATAAAGAACAAAAATAAAGCATTCCAAAAGCTGAAAGCCCATCACACACCTCTCCATTCGGAGTAAGATTAGGGTTTAATATTTGACGTATACCCCGAATGCGATAATAGAAATCTTCTCGTTCTATAAGTTTCGTTTCATATTCATGTACTGGTTTTCCATCCTCATACAACACCTCATAAATTGGTTTCCCATTTTCGTCACGCTTCTCTTTACCCTTATCATCTTTTGCCTTTACCTTCTTGTATATATAAATGGGATTTTTTTCTTTGTCTAATTTGGTTTCCCCCTTTTCATTTTTCTCTACTTTCCATTTTTTTTTGCCATTTTCATCAAGCACGAACACCTCTTGCATTCTACAATCATCTTGATGGCCAGTTAAGAAAGTCAGGTCGCTCTCAGAGTAACTATTGCGCTTTTTGGCTATTCGACGACTTGCTGCGAATGCTTTATCAAGGTTGCCGGCGATGATATTTTGCAGTTTAAACTGATCTTTTTGTTTTTCGATAGAGTTGTAGGGATTCATGTGCGTGTAGAAATTGCGGCAATCAGTTAGACATTGTGCGATGCTGTATAACTCTTTTAGGCAATCTGTCAACGAAGCATCATGCATGGCTTTATTTGACTCTTTCTGTTCGTTGACGTTCTTTTTGAATTGCATTGCAACGACATTTGCCATGATTGGTGCCAAAAGTGGAATGTGGCGGAAGAGCATTTTTCTAAAACGTTCCTCCTGTTCACCTTTTATAGTGAAAGTATTCCTGATCCTTGCTTTTTCTCCATTTGGCCCCTCATCCGTAAGAGGTGCTTTGAAAGCCTCCTTTCTGGCATTTTTTTCTCTTTCTGTCAGATTGGTATATTGTTTTACCTCGTTATTCCACCGATTGTCATAGCATTTCTTGATAACCTCATATACGGTATCTATCGATGCTTTTATTTCTTCTTCTAATGAAACTTTTGTCCCTTCGTCTTTTGTGCTTTCTCCTTTGCTAATCAGATAAAAAACCTTGATAACTTTGTCTAAATTGTCTTCCTTAAAATAAAGATCTCCTTTTTGTGTATAGCAGTCTATTCCAGAAATAGAGAAAATATGAAAAATAGTTTTGTAAAAATTGGCACGTGCAATATTCAGATAAGAACCGAATATGTGCCTTGCGGGTTCTTGAAAGTTTGCCATAATCTTATTTGTTTTTAGTTATTTTTATCGGATTTGTTATGCAAAAATAGGAAAAAAATGGGACATACACAAAATATCATGCAAAAAATTTGGATGCAATTTGTATTTTATGTAACTTTGCAACTGATTAATGGTGATTAATTTCCCATTTAATGCATGGAATTTGGCGTTTGCAAAGTCTTACAAAAATTTCATGAACATTATGGGAGCAATTAAAGTTCGAGACATCATTTGTGCGTTAGAGCAGAATGGTTGGGTTATGGTACGTTGTAGAGGTGATCATCGTCAGTTCCGTCGCGAAGGTAATCGTTATGTGATTACTGTGGCAGGACATTTAAACAAAACGATTGCTATTGGTACCTTAAAGAACATAGAGAGACTATCTGGGTTGCGTTTGCATTAATCTGGCTTAGTCACTCACTATTAATCAGAGGGCATTGCTTCGGCTTTGCCCTGTTTTTTGGCTTGTTGACGAAAAATCTATATAAAATTTTGAGCTATTTCAGAAAAAGTCGTATCTTTGCACCTGATTAATAGCGATTGATTCCATTGATGCAAAAGGTTTAGTTTGTGAAGAAGTAGTAACAACAAAAATCTTGAGCAATATGGAAAATATTAGAGTACGTGATGTTAAAAAGGCTTTGCGCCTTTGTGGTTGGGTCTTGGTTCGGGTTGTAGGTGACCATTCTGAATTTGTTCATCCTAACGTCCCTGAAAGTTTTATTATTTCTGGAAAGGGATACGACCTTGTACCTCCAGCTACTCTCCATAGCATGGAACGTCGAGTAGGATTATGCTTTGGCAGAGTCTTGCACTAATTTCAATCGTTAATCGGTGGGCAATTTCAAGGGTGAATCCTTGTTTTTGCCCACTTTTTACATCGTTTTTCGTTAAAGTATTAAAAATAATACTCAAAATGTTTGGTAGATAGTATTATTTTTACTACCTTTGCACCCAGAATTCAATAAATATTCTTTAAAACAATGCAAAAGGTTAGAGTAGAAGTAGAGTGGAGCAGTAAGAACTTTGCTGCCACTTTAGGAGGAAATGTTCCAGGATGTGTGCTTGTTACAGCCAAGACCTATTCCAAATTACAGAAGGAAGTACGTGAGGCCTTGGAGTTTCATGTCCAGGGAATGCTGGAGGACGGTGATGACGTACCACAATGGCTGGCCGACGGCGACTACGAGTTCAAATGGTGCCTGATGGATGCGGCAGCCCTGCTGCAGAGTCTGGAAGGAATGACCACCATTGCAGCCATAGCCCGTGCGACAGGTATTAACGAACGGCTGCTGAGCCACTATGCCAACGGCATTAAACGCCCCAGTGCCAAGCAGCGACAAAAGATTTTGGATGGTATCCATCTGATTGGTCGTACACTAACGCATATAGGAGGATGATATCATGGAAACACACACAGAAGAAAGGACTTGGAACCGCTTGTGTTCCAGGTCCTTTTATTAATAATCCCGACAACCTGACGTCAGATTGTCGGGATTGTTTTTCTTTCCTGACTAATAGTCAAGAAACGAGAAGTCCTCAGGTTGAGGAACGCCGTGCCAGTACTCGTTGAAGTCCTGCGAACAGGGTGGGAGGTCGTCGACCTGGCCCTCACGGAAGATGAGGGCCGTTTCCTGTTCCTTTCTGCACTCGCTCAGCATCTCCTCCCACTCTATATGCAGATTGGCCGGGTCCCAGTTGCTGTTGTACTTCTCGGCAAAGAGATAGTAGTAATGAGTGCCGAAGGTCTCGCTGGCAATATGCTCCCAACGACGGTCCCACCATGCATATTCGGGGAACCCTAATGCCCGCCACAGGTCGCTGCAACGGCGGACAAGCAGTTCACACTCCGTTTCCGAGATGACGTCGGTAAGGGAAACGCGACGGGGGTTGAACCACACGTACATCCAGTCGTCAATGTCCTTCTCTTCAATCAGCCAGGCTGTCAGCCTCCACACCTTCAGCGCCCACCAGAAATGTCCGGTTTCTGCGCACAGGTCACCAATGTACATGCCTTTCTGAAACTTTTGCTTGCAGCTGGCTGCACAACGGATAGGATGAATCTCGCGGTTTACCAGGTCTTTCAGCAGACGGGCTTCAAGATGAGTAACTACACCATTGGGCATGCATTGGCACACCCGATAGGGAATTCTGTGTCTCATAATTGTGCTTGAATTTTGTGTAACAATGTGAAAAAGAACGCCTAACCACCAGCCTTGCGAGCCGATGCTTTTGAGGTCCTGCGACCTCATTGTTACACTTGTGCTATCAGAAGCGGATTCTTAGCTATGTCATCGTGGTATTTCTGAAATCGGCTGCAAAAGTAAGCATTATTTTTCATTCCGCCAAAAGAAATTGCAAAAAAGAACGATGAATTGTGAACTATTTTGTATCTTTGCAGCACGATGACAAATATATCAGACAAAACCCTTTGAAGAGGAATAAACAACGAACAATATGAAAAAACTATTATTGCTTATCACGCTTGTCATGTGTCTTCTCAGCGTCCAGGCTCAGGAAGACAAGAAGTGGCCTGTACAAGGAGACTATCATGAAGGACTGGCTGCTGTGAGAGATTTCAACAGAAAGTATGGCTATATTGATACCGATAATCAGCTGGTCATTCCATGTCAATGGAAGTTCGCAGACGATTTTCATGAAAACAGGGCCAAGGTACTGAATGACGAAGACAAATTTGGGTTTATTGATCAGACAGGCCAGTTGATTAGCCCTTGCCAGTGGAAAACTGCGCACCCTTTTTCTGACGGAATGGCTGGTGTTACTGACTACAACTACAAATCAGGCTTTATCGACAAAACGGGGCAGTTGGTTATTCCATGTACGTGGAATGAAGTTGATAGCTTTGAGGATGGGTTAGCCAGGGTTCAGGACGACAACGAACTATGGGGCGTCATAGACAAGGAAGGCAAGATGGTCTGTCCCTGCAAGTGGGATTTTCTATGGCCCTACAAAGAGGATCTGGCCGTTGTCAGAGATGCCAATTGGAAATATGGCTTTATCGACAAAACCGGTCAGCTGGTCATTCCATGCCAATGGGATTTCGCAGATTCATTTGAAGATGGCTATGCTGTGGTAAGGGACAGCAACGATACCCTGCACTATATTGACAAGAACGGCAATGTGGTGGAATAACCGCCGGTGAATGACAAAGCCACCCTCACCAGTGAACGGTGAGGGTGGCTTCGTTTAGAGAGTAGATTTCCCTGATGTCTGTTGTTTAAGGTTCAGGTTCGTCGGCAGGCTTCATGACGTAGTAGAACTTTTCGAACTTTATTTCACGAAGTGCTGCCTTGATTTCTGCATCAGGGGTGAACACAAGGTGAACGTTCTTGATTTCCTTGCCGGCGTTGAACTCGCTGACGGTTTCGGCACCCTCAGAGTTGACACTCACTTTGATAAGGCCGAGGTGAGGGATACGAATGGGGTGACCATTGCATAACAGCTCTTCAATCTGCTTAGTGATGGCATCATCGATGACCCCAATCTTGGAACGCTCAACCTTGGAATCGGCTGCGATGTGATCTTCCAGGTCGCTGTCGACGATAGTCTGAGTGTGGAAGACACGGAAGTACCATTTGCCGTAGGCGGCACTCTTGGTGTTCTTGTTCTGATACGGTGTTGCAAATACTGTACCCATAATACAATTCTCCTTTTTACTTTTTAGGGTTAGACATTGTTGTTATTGTTCTCTTTTTCGAGGGCCATTTGTGCGGCCCATTCAGTCTTGTCGGTTTCGACCTTTACGGCACGGAGAGCGGCCTTGATGGTTTCACAGGGAGTGAAATGGATGAAGACCTTCTTCACCTGCTTGGTAGAGAGATACTTACGGATGTCGTCCTTACTGGGATCGAATTCAGGATGACGTTCGTGAACGTCCTCAGCCGAAACGCCCTCGGAACTGACACCCAGCTTGAACGTACCCAGGCCAGTGACCTTGATGGGGTGACCATTGAAGAGCAGTTCCTTGAGCTGCTTCATGACAGCATCAGAGACCATGGCAATCTCGCTCTCTTCAATACCTGAGTCCATGGCAGCGTGCTTGCACAGTGTTTCAGGCTCAATAGTAGAGTTCTGACGCACGCGACCATAATACTTGCCATAAGCGGCACTCTTGGTGTTTAAGATCTGATAGACCTCAATTGTTACTTTTGCCATAATACTTTTCCTTTCTTTGATTAATGTGTAAATAATAGAAATTAAAAATGATTAAACATTGTCCCAGAATGTATTCATTCCTGACTTTTCTTCCTTATTGAAGCGAGAGTAGTCATTAACCACCACAGGTTCTTCAACCATCAGTGTATTAATGCGAAAATCACACAAGGCGCTGGTCATCAGCATGAATTCCTTTTTGGAAAGCGGCATCGGCCAGCCCTCGTCAGAACAGAGATAGAGATTGACACCCATATCATTCCAGCACTTGGCCTTCAAAGGTTCAATCCACATAAACGTACGGCGTTTCAAAGAAATACGCGGGCAGTCCACCCACTGCTGGTAGTTCTGAAAACTAACAGGCAGCTCACCTGATGGAAGATGATGCATTCCTTGTCTGTCAATACGCAGATCGCTAAGCCAAATGCTCTTCCACGTTTTCACGCGGTTGCCGACCATCAGCATCAGCGTACCCTCCTCTACGTCCTCGTAGCGAGTAATCTCAATCAGCTTGAATACCTTATTATTAATATCCATTTTGCATCGTTGTTTTAAAGCATTTAACTTTGTTTTGACGATGCAAAATTACGAATTTTCAAAAACAACAAATCCACAAAACGCTGATATTCAGGCGTTTTGTGGAAAAGAAGGAAAATGTGGAAAGGTTGTGTAGAAAATGTGGAAAGACAGCAGCGTTTCTATCCCTTCAGTTTGCCGGTCTTCAGTTCCTGTGCCAGCTCCTCCGACAGCAAGCCGCAGAGTTCGGCCAACCGTTCGAAGCCGTCCATCGACTGTTTGTCCTCCATTCTTACGCGAAACACCTTGCGGTCCCACTTTTCGAAAGGCTCATCACCCAGATAACCTTTGTTGTAACGGCGCACCTCACCAGCCACACAGGGGTACGGTGCGTCTGGAAACCACAGGTTCATCTGCTCTGCAAACTTTGAAATCTTATTCATTCCACTTTCAAAGAGGTTCATATCGCGCAACACGCGATACAGGGCAAACCACTCGTAATTGGCATTCAGTCGGGGCAGGAACGACTGAGAAATCCAGCAGAACAGGGCTTCAATGTTCAGTGGCTTGCCGTCAACGAACTTCTTGAACACCAGATTCTCGTGCTCTTCTTCAGCGGTAGCCTCTACCACTTCTTCATGGTCGCCCTCTATCATAACCTGTGACTGAGCCGGTGATGCTACTGGCGTGTTGAAAAAGGAATTGACATAATCTATGTGCGTAACGTTCACCACCTTCGACTCTTCCAACTTGGCAATCGTATTCTTCAATTGTAGAATCTTCTTGTCCCGTTCGGCAATGATATGCTGCATCGACCTGTCCATCGCTATTACGATCGAGGTTTTATCCTCTTTTATCCTCGAAGCGCCAGCGGTTATCAGCTTCCATGTTCGCCAAGCACAGTCCCAGCAGATGGCCCAGCCTGCTAACATGTAAAATTCCATATAATATGGGAATGACGGTATAAAATTGTTCATGATGTTGATCTCCTATATCATTTAGTTTAACAATGTGTTGATTATCTCTAAAAAATGAAAAAACGGTATTAATTGACGGGATGCTGCAAATATATGACAATTGCGCGCTTGTTGTATCATTTTTTAGTTAATTATTCTAAATTGCCTCGTTTTTTGACATCAACAAGCGTGTCGGTAAGTCAAATTATGGGGAATGATGCGTCAAAGTGAGTGCGACGGTGCGTCAAAGTGAGTGCGACGGTGCGTCAAACCAAATGCGCGAAAGGTATTGGCGAGCCTATTTTGACGCACCGTCGCACTCATTTTGACGCACCAGTGAGCCTGTCGAAACTCAATAATCCATTAATCCCCGAATACCACAAGCCCTATTAACTCTTTCAAGGGAATTGCACCGCCAGCAGTGCAATTCCCTTATTTTAGCGTCACAAACAACAAAATCCCCCATGAACCGTCAAGGTGATATTGTACATGCGAGAAAAAACCAGCATCTTCACCACAACACTTACACTGACCCATCCCCTATTGATTCTCTTCTGAGTTCATTTCACGGAATTCATCTATCCATTCCTTCACTTTTGCTTGTAGCAGTGCTTTATCAGGCAAATAGAGCTGGTAGGCAGTAGCATAAATATTTGCATCCTTGGGTAATGTCAGTTCCACCAACGCATCGTTCTTTCGTTCACAAAGCTTCAATATTCTCTATGCGCATCAATATCAAATAGTGCGACCACGACAACACGAAACGAGGCAATCGAATTGGGGCAACAGCGTTGCCCCAATCTGCAGTTGTCTCATTTTCACGGATCATGGGGGTCGGTTCTACTGATCATTTTTTACGTTGAAAATTTGGATGTTGGATCAAGGGGAGTTAAGAACGATGTGTAATACAGAAACTTCAAAAAGTGATCAGTAGAACCGACCCCATGATCCTTATTTTAGAAAAGGTCTGAGTGCGTGCCCGTTCGCAGGAACAGAAGTGTCAACTCGGTGTCGTTTTGCTCCCAAGTCATCAGCCAGTCACGCTCGATGTGGCACTCCCAAGTCTCAACGCGCTGGTTAACAAGTTTGTGGGGACGGTACTGGGCGGGCAGCGAGCCATTAATTCTAAGCAGAGCGATTGCATCATACAGATGCTGCATATCAAGCCCTCTCTTCAGACAGCGCTTCAAGTCTTTGTCGAAGCGCTTGGTAGTATCAACACTATACATGTTGGCTACGGAGTTTACTGAATGCCTCTTCACCTAACACGCTCTTGAACATGTCGTCCACAGAGTCATAGTGAGTAACACGTCCATGCTTCACGTCGTCAAGGGCTTCCTGAAAAGCCTTGGTCTTTGTGATGTCGTACTCCTTCTTTGCAGCGGGCTTTTGTACCTTTACCGATGCCACGCCCACAATCATCTTGCAGGCTTGCTTTACTTTTTGGACGAGACTTTCGTCAGGAATATGTAATACTAATGTAGCCATAATCTATGTCGTTTATTTATTTCACGCTGCAAAGATAGGAAAATAATCAATAACTTCCAAATTATCTGCCAAAAAACACCTTCGGGCGGACGGGAGGCAGCCCGAGGGGAAATGAGGTAAATGGGCGCAGAACCAGGACGAAAAAACGGAAGCCGCGATTGACGACTTCCGTTTCCTGGTTTTATCTTTAAAACAGATCAGAGAACCGTCCCGTGACCCAGGTTACTGCACCTCACCTTCATCCCCGACACAGAATTCCTCAAACATTTCGAAGTCAAGGAAATCCCCGAATACCACAAGCCCTATTAACTCTTTCAAGGGAATTGCGCCGTCAGCAGTGCAATTCCCTTTTTTGATACCTAAGCGTCTGATTTACACCCAAAAAGCAAAGAAATTTTTAGTTCATTTTCTTTGTGATTTGAATTATTTTTTGTACTTTTGCCCCATCTTTTTATTTGAAAATAATTACTAAAACTATAATAGCTTATGAAAAAGAGACTAACCCTATTCATGATGACTCTTTTGACGATGGCAGCGTTTGCGGGATTGAAACAGACAAATGACACCCCATCATACACCATTACATTCAAAACCACAGGGGCAAACGATGGCTCAACCGCCCTCACTACTATTGAAGAAATTATTGCCTCAGGCTCTGAATACGTGTCCGAGATTACCAAAGCCGTCAAAGTCTACCTTGGTGGTAACAATCGTGGTATTAAATTAGGATCATCAAGTGCAAATGGTGAAATCACTCTAAGGCTGGCAGAATCAATAAAACCATCGAAAATTGTAGTAAAAGCAAGAAAATATAATGATAATCAGAATGAAATTACTGTCAATGGCACTGCTTTTACATTGGCTGACGATACCTTTGACGATTGCGTTTTGAACTATGACGGTAATACCACAGTTTCAGAAATCGCTATTGTAGCGACGAAACGCCGTGCTTTCATTTCCTCGATTGATGTCTATTTGCCAAACGGAGATGTACCTGAAGAAGATGTTTATACTGTTGCTGGAAATAATGTAAGTCTTTTCGGGTCATCATGGAATCTCGAAAATACCTCCAATGACATGACTAAGATTCAGGAAGGACTATACCAGCTGCAATTCCATAATAAAGAGTTGACAGCGGGGAATATACAATACAGGATATATAAGAACCGTAACCAAGCAACCTGCTGGCCTGAATCAAATGCCATATTAAATATCCCTAAAAGTGGTAATTATGATGTTTGTTTTACCTTTAATGCTGACACCCATGAAGTTGGAGCTACAGCCACTCTTGTTTTGCCTGAGTCAACTGCTGTTTTTGATTTCAACCAGATGACTCTCCCTGTTTCAGATAGTAACGGAAGTCACGACGGTGATATTACAGAAGATTTTATTCTAACCAAAGGTGACATTACACTGACCATCTCTCCTATAGAATTTGGCAATACCAATAGTCGTTTCTGGAGTACATCAAGCGGACCACAACTACGATGTTATGCTACGAGTACATTGACTATAACAGCCTTTGGTACTATCAAAAATGTTACCTTTGGAGCTAATAATTCCAATCTGTCTGTCGGAAGTATTGACATTGAAAACAAAATATGGACTGGAGCTGCTAATTCTGTTGTGTTTACTGTGACAGGTAGTATCCAAATTAACAGCATTTCAGTCACTGTCGCTGGTGGTTATGGAGACTACAATTTCTCTTTTCCAGAAGGTTGTACTTTTGTAAAAGACCGGCTCTTTGCTTATTTTGAGAAGCCAGACGATTGGAATGGTGATATTAAAGTATGGGCATGGAATGACACCATGAATTTTACACCAGACCAATGGCCAGGTGTTGCTGCCAAAAAAGTCGGCACAAGGGATAGCCATGAAGTCTGGCAGTGGATAGGCCCCGAGATAGATGAGTCTATGCCGTCTGATATCATTTTTAGTGTCAACGGCAACCCTCAGACGCAGGACCTTGTCTTTGTCAATGGAGGATACTACACTAATGACGCTGTTATGCCCATGGCTGTTGCCGACATGTCACTGCCCATTCATGATGAGAGCCTCGTGATTTCAGAAGAAGAATGGAATATGTTGAAGAGCTATTATCTGTCTATTGAATCCAGCGAATGGAATACCCCATGGGATTTCTCGCCTAACATCACATCAGTAAAGACGCTACCAGGTGTCACAGCTGCTGACGGACATGTTGTTGCTGTTGATTTGTCTGCTAACAATCTTACAGGAACATTCCCCTTCTCTCTATTACAGCTACCCTATATCAATGCCTTGAATGTTTCAAACAACCAGCTTTCTGGCGATATCGGTCAGGGTATGGCTGACTACATACAAACCAATTCCTTTATGCCATCGGTTAGAGACTTAAATATCTCTTCCAACCAGTTTACTGGTAACATTGGCCAATTTGCCGTTTCGTTTCCCAATTTGCAGTCATTGAATGCCTCTCACAATCATTTTGATACTGTAAATCCCATGATTGCTGAAACCGTCACATCATTAAATCTCAGTAGCCAAACGTTAACGCATGAAGTAAATCTGCAATTGAATGATGTTTCGACGGATGCCATTCTGTCCAACTTCCCCAACATTTTCCTTTACAATCACGAGGCTCAGGATTTCATACCACAAATCAATTTGTCCTGCACATATAACGATTGGACTGTCGCGATGGATTTAGCCAATGGTGAAATGACGATTCCGTCTGTTTCCACACAAAATGTCTATAGAGGTGAGAATGGAGGAACTGTATTTGCCAAAGTTTTAAAAAGCAACCATCAGGAAGAGGGCAGTACATTTAATATGCATCTATACTTTGATGAGGGCGATGCCAATTTTAATGGTAAAACAGATGTCCTCGATTTACAGACGACCATCAATTATATGTTTAATGAATACAATAATAAGCCTTTCAATTTCACAGCTGCTAATCTGTGGCAAGATGCGACTATCAATGTTCAAGATGTCGTCTGTTTGGTTAATCTCTTGTTAGAGCAAAACAATACCGCTACAAGTAATAGTTCTAATCTTGTTCCCAGAATGAATGCATCAGTATATGCTACTGCAAGTGTTTATATTCAAGACGGGAACCTGTATATAGAGTCTTCACTGCCAGTTTCTGCTTTTAGTATCATCATGTCAGGTGCGAGTGATTCTGAAATAGTATCGTCATTAGGCGGTTACGGAATAACTTGTCGTATAAAGAAGAATAATGGCAGAACTCATTTGCTTGGCTATTCACTCAATGGAGGCACTCTACCTGTCGGGAAAAATGTTATTGCGGAAAACGTTGGAGGAACAATTGTTAAAGCGATGTTAGCTGACATTAATGCCGATGAGATACCTGTCAGCGCTAACGGTTCCCCCACAGATATCCGCCCTTCAACTTATACAACTCCTTCGTCTATTTACGATTTGCAGGGTCGCAGAATAATCAATGAAGAAGAAATGAAGTCTGGTGTTTATATTATCAATCATCACAAATTCATCAAGAAATAAAACTTTGAAAAATATGAAAACAATAAAATGCTTATTGATATTATACGCATCACTTTTGGGGATGGCTGTCAATGCCCAGACAGGCAACAGACTGTATATTAATGATGTACGTATGTCGCGTGGTTCTGAACAAACCATTTCTATTGGAATGGACAATGAGACAGAAATTACTGCGGTGGAATTCGTTCTTCATGTACCAGATGGTTTTTCGGTGAACCCTCTTTCTATTGTGATGGATTCTTCACGTTCCAATGACCATGAGGTAACAGCACGCGCCATGGGCAATAACAACTATAAGGTGATGGTTTTTTCACCTACGAACAGCCCAATAAACGGGATGGCAGGAACATTGTTTACAGCAACCCTCATAGCCGCATCGACTGTAACCGATGAAACGGAGTATCAGCTCGTCATTACCGATGCCGTGATGACAGTCCAGTCTGGAGCAAACGTCATCAATTCTGTTCAAAATGGTCATGTGACTATTGCCAGTATCCCCAACCTGCATGTTATTTCACTTGACTGTTCCAATCCTGTTGCTGGTTCGGAAATGACGGTCAGATGGAAAGTTCGTAATGATGGACGTGGTAATACTGGCAATACTGAATGGAAAGACTATGTCTGGTTGGTTCCTGATATTCAGGGGAATTCTTTAATGACCGGGGTTATCCTATTGGCTACTGTCAATAATGTTTCTTCTTTACAGTCTGGCGAATACTATGAAAAGAGTATTAACGTACAGTTGCAAGAACGAATTTATGGTAATTACTATCTCGTTGTTACCAGTGATATGTACAGAGTGACGAATATTGACTTCTCTGCAACCAACAATCAGGTTCCTGATCCTTACGAACCCGAAACGGCAGCATACGGATACCTTCGCGGATATGCCAACCCTTCATACGACAAAGTTCAGGAAGAAGGTGAGCAGAATGGGTGGAGTGATAACTTTTTCTATAAAGCCATCAACATTGCCGTACCCCCATTGCCAGACCTTCAGGTAACAAAGGTTACCGTTGTGGTAGATAACACCCATAACGAGAACTCACCACTCTCCATGGCAGGATTGGCCAGCTCTACTGCGTTCTATTCTGGTAAGCATGTTCTCATTACCGCTACTATAACAAACAAAGGCGGTGCACCTGTAAATACTACTACTTTCATTAATGATGCCTATATCTCTTCAGCAGAAAACCACGAAGATGCCAACTTGATTCATCTTTCCCGTGAAAACCTGACGACTGCATTAGGAGAGGAAGAAAGTGTCAATGTTGTCTTTTCTGCGCAGATACCGTATGATTGGAGCGGTGATACATGGTTTCTTGTATATGCCGATACTGGCGATGCCGTTTATGAGCTTGCTAATACCGAGAACAACTGGGGACACAGCATGAAAATAGATGTTTTGCTTACCCCTGGTGCTGATTTCGAGGTCAGTAATTTATCGGTGCCTTCTAAAATTACTTCTGCAGTTCCATTCGACATCAGTTATTCCGTGGCGAATATTGGCCCTGGTGTACCATACTCGAACACGTGGACTGACAAAGTCTATTTATCGCGGTCAGCATCAGGATTAGACAATTCTGCGATATGTGTGGGAACATATACACAAAAAGGTCAATTTGTGGATGCAGACCATTACACTGGCGACAATTATACTGTTACCAGGAGCATAACGCCATCTAATATTCAGGCAGGTACTTACTATGTCTATGTATCAGTCGATTCTAATAATAACATTTCGGAATACGATGGTGAGAACAATAATATCATTTGTTCTGACGCCATCACTTGTGTTGTTCCTGACTTAACGCCTGAAATCGTATCTATCGCTGAGGATGTGATATATGGCGGCGGTACCTTCGCACTCACGTGGAAGTTGAAAAACATTGGTGCTGGTGACGTTGTAAATAAGTTCTTTAGGTTTAATGTCAATGCTTGTTCTTCTGCCACTGGTTCAAATGCCATTTCTATTGGTTATTATAGCTTGACAGTGTCTATTCCCAGTGGTGGTGAAAAAATTATGAGATGTAACGTAACGGTTCCAGAAAATAGTAATATCTACGGTAACAAGTATATTAATGTTAGTTTAGAGACCAACAATTTCCTGATAGAAAGCAACACTTCGAATAATTATTCTTCTGGTATCCCGAGAACGATTAAACCAAGGGAGACAGGTATGAATCTTTCTGTCACAGAATTAATAGGGCCGTCATTATTGACTCCTGATACATGGGCAAATATCACCTATAAGGTTACGAATACAGGCACGGCTGCCATTAGCCAGAATGTCAATCATGTTGTCTATCTGTCAGATAACCAAAACCTTACTGGTGCCGTCCTATGTGAAGTGCAAAACACCCCGCCAAGTGTTGCTAACCTGCAGTCTAACGGAAAAATATCTGTCAGTCAGGCCATCAAGGTTCCTGCCAACATGACTGGTGGTACTAAATATATTTATGTCGTTGTGGATCCAGAGAACGTACTTGAGGAAGCAGTCCGTTATGATAATTCCCGATATGTCACGACATTCTATAATGGAAATCTCCCGGATTTAGTCATCACTGAACATACGATTCCTGATGTTATAACGACCTCTACTCCAACACAGATAACGCTGAAGATAGAGAATCAAGGCCAAAAAGATGCTGAATCCACAACTTGTCAAATCGCACTTGTCGGCTCTAATAATTCTCTCACCCAACTGACAACGATTAATGTTCCCTCAATCAAAAAGGGGGAGAGTGCAGAAGTGAGTGGAACAATAACTTTGAGAGATAACATACAGGGCAGTCGGACGCTGAGCGTTAAACCTAATTATAATAATAAGATATTGACAATGAAAGGTAATGACCGTACTTTGTGCAAGGATGTTACGATAGTACAGGCAGAATTACCCGACCTCGTCATTTCTGATTTGGAAGTCGAAGGTGGACTTCGTGCTGGTGAAAAGGCTACGGTAAGAGTTGTTGTAACTAACAATGGTGACGATGATACGCATATTACCAAATGGACTGACCAATTTTATTTATCTACTGCCTATTCCCTCAATACGCAAAATGCCATTTATCTGGGTGAGAAAGCACATGTCGGCAAGTTGGGTAAGAACGAGAGTTATGAAGTCTCAGTAAATCTCAATATTCCCTCAAACATTCATGGCTACTATTTCCTTTATGCTGTTGCCGATGGCAAAAAAGCAAATTTAGAGAAAGACAGGAGCAACAACACTATCAGAACCACTGTCAACATTGAAAACCGGAATGAAACTCCTGCTGATCTTTCTGTTGTCAGTGTCACCGCACCGTCAAGAGTGATGGCTGGCGAATTAATCAGTATCTCCTACACGATTACCAACAACGGCCAGTATCTTGCCAATGGAACGCTCCGTGACGTCATTTATCTTTCCAAGAATGCCACTTGGGATGAAAACGACATCATGGTTGGTGTTGTGTCAGGCAATGCGACCATTGAACCGGGTAACACGCTGACGCGCACGGCCAATGGACGTATCACCAATGTTGTGGAAGGTAACTATTACTTTATAGTCAAAACAAATTCTACGCATACCATTGCTGAGTCCGATTACAATAATAATCATGCCGTACAGTCATTTACCAGTGCGGTAGACTTTACCACCTTCCTTCTTGGCAGTTCCACTAACGTCAACACTTCTGGCTATTTCAAACTTCCTGTATCAGGAAACATGTACGGAAAGACGATAGGCTTCTATCTCAATCATGATGAAGACACTCCGGCAGGCTTGTATGTGTCTTACGATGATGTTCCCTCAACAGCCCATTATGATTTCTCATCCACGACTTTACAGACAACCGAACAGGAAGTCCTCGTGCCGAATGTGCAGGAAGGTACCTACTATATATTGGCACAAGCGAACGCTGCTGCAAGTCAGAATGTCAATCAGTTTATACTATCTGGAGAAGAGCCTGCTGAGGAATCCTTCATGACGTTCTCTGCCCATGAAGTGCCATTCGGGGCGACTTCTCTGAGTATCAAAGAAGGCGGTACCGATGGCTGGCTATCGACTGAGATTCATGGTGCTTTACTCGACAGCATCATGGACTTCCGTTTGGTACGTGACAGAAATGTCATACTCGTTGAGGCAGTTACATTCAATGATCAGACATTCAATATCGCAACCTTTAATCTAATAGACGCTGAAACTGGCAGCTATGACGTTATTTCGGAATTACCTAATGGCACGCAGGCTGTATTAGCTGACGGCTTTAGGGTTGTTCCCGGACAGTCCGTCAACTTAGGTGTCAAGTTGGAATTACCGAATGCCTCACGAAGTCTGAATTATGCCCCATTGGCCATTGCCTACGCAAATGGCGGCAATACCGATATTGCGATTAAAGAATTGTTGATTGTGGCAGAAGGGGCTACATTAGCGGAAACCATAGAAGGCTTGAAAGATGGTAAGACAGAAATCCATGTGGTTCCCAATTACACCAAGGACCGACGGGGTTATGTTTCCATTCCTCCTGGTACGCAAGAGGTCATCAACTGCTTTATCGGAGCATCTAATGGATGTACCGTCACTGTTTACGTTGTCAAATAAAAAAGCTGAAATATGAAAAAGATTCTTGTTTCTCTAATATGTGTGATTGGCTTCATGACTACAGAAGCCCAAAACATCATCCGACCGAAGATAGCAGGTCCTAACGGCCTGTGGGTGAACAGCTACAACGGTGTGCTGTTTTTCGGACAGACCGATATTGGGACGCAGAACACAGCCATGCCCATGCAGTTGCGCTTCTACTATAACAGTTCTGCCAACAAGACCAACTATGGATACGGCCTTGGTTTCTCGTTAGGCTATGAAATGCGCTACGAAGTAGACAGTCTGAACAATGTCATCATAGAGGCGGGTGATGGTCGCACTGACACCTATACCCGCTTTGGCAATGATTTTGAAGCCCCCGCAGGTGTATTCAGCACGCTCACCTATAGTGAAGGGAAGTACATTCTCACAGACAAAACAGGTGATAAATATGAATTTGCTGATGTCAACCATAAGAAGCTAACAGCACAGACCGACAGAAACGGCAACCGTACGACGTTCACCTATACTCCAGACTCATTGCTCACGCAGATAGAAGATGCTGTCGGTCACACGATTACCCTGGAGTACACCAATAAACTTCTGACGCGCGCCACCGCTTCCTTCCTTAATGGCAGCATTACCTATTCCTACGATGCCAAGAAGCGATTGATTAAGCGTACCGATGCCATGGGTAATGTTACGTCTTACGATTACGACAAAGATAATCACATTGACGAAATTACCGATGCCAACGGTCACAAGACCAATATATTCTATAGTGCTTCAAGTATGGTGAGTCGAATAAAAACCGAAGTCAGCGACAAGTCCATCCGCTACGACGGCGACAAGACCGTGTTCATCGACTACACCATTCCGCAGAACCAGTATTCCTACTACCGCTGGGACGACAAAGGCCGCGTCATTGAGAAGGTGGGCCTCTGCTGCGGCATACAGTCGAAGCTCGAATACGACGAGGACGATAATGTCATCAAACGAACAGATGCCAACGGAAATGCAACAACCTATACGTATGACGAACGCGGCAATATGCTCTCGCTTACTGATGCCCTCGGCAACACCGAGCGTTACACCTACGATGCCGACTTCAATCAGGTGACCTCCTTCCAGGACAAGAACGGCAACACCTACCAGTTCACCTACGACCAGCGAGGCAACCTCACCGCCCTCAACGGTCCCCTCGGCTTCAGCAACTCGTTTACCTACAACGATAAGGGCTGGCCGCTGACCACCACCGATGCCAACGGCAACGTGACGGCCACGACCTACAATGCCGACGGAACAACGCAATCGGTGATGGATGCCGCAGGCTACACCACCACCTACGCCTACGACCCCTGTGGCAACATCACCTCGCTGACCGACGGGCGCAACAACACCACGACCTATGCCTACGACAAGAACAACCAAATCACCTCGCAGACCGACGCTCTCGGCAACACGACCACCGTCAGCTACGATAAGGTGGGCAATATCGTCCGCGTGAAGAACGCCAAGAACCAAATCCGCGCCTACACCTACGATGCCCTCGGCAACGTGCTTACGCAGACCGACCCGCAGGGCGGTACTTATACTTACACCTACGACGGTAAGGGCAACGTGCTCAGCGTCACCGACCCCACTGGCAACACACAGACCTTCACCTGGAACGAGAAGAACAAGTTGCTTACCCAGACCAATGCCGCCGGTGAGACCACGACCTACGACTACGACGCGAAGGGCAACCTCACCTCCGTCTTCCAGCCCAACGGCAACGTGCTCCAGTACTTTTATGACCGTCTGGACCGTGTGGAACAGCTCTCCGACAACATGGGACTCATCGCAAAATACACCTACGACGGAAACGGCAACCAGCTCACCGTCACCGACGGCCTCGACCGCACGATGACCTACACCTACGACGCGCTGAACCGCCGCACCACCGAGGCCCTGCCCACCGGTGCCACCACCACCTACGCCTATGACGGCAACAGCAACCTGCTTACCGTCACCGACGCGAAGGGCAACGCCACTACATACACCTACAGCTCGCTCAACCAGCAGCTCACCCACACCGATGCCCTCTCAGCCAAGACGCAGTTCGAGTACGATGCCAACGGCAACCTCACCAAAGCTACCGATGCCAAGGGCAACGCCACCACCTACGCCTACGACGCGCTGAACCAGAACACGGCCATCACCTTTGCCAACGGTCTCTCGCTGCAATACACCTACGACGAGCTGGGCCGCGTCGTGGCCTCCAAGGACCGCGCAGGCCGTGAGTTCAAGTATGCGTACAACAGCATTGGAGATTTGCTCACCAAGACCTATCCCGACGGCACCACCGACCGCTACACCTACGACGGCATCAGCCGTATGCTCTCCGCCGTCAACAAGGATGCTACGGTTGATTTCACCTACGACAATGCAGGGCGTCTCTTGAGTGAAACGCTCAATGGCAAGGTGACAAGCTATAGTTATGATGTTGCAGCAGGGAAAAGGACGTTGACCTATCCCTCCGGCATGAAGGTGGAGGAGCACCTCAACGCCCGCGACCTCATCACCTCGATCCTGCAGAATGGCGATGAGGTGGTGACCATCGCCTACAATGCCGCCGGACAGAAGACCACACAAGGCTATGCCAACGGCATTACCACCACCTACGGCTACAACGAGAACGGTTGGCTGTCAAGCATCACCGCCGACCATGACATCATGAGCCTTGAAATGGACTACGATGCCATCGGCAACATGACCGAGCGCAAGGACATGCTCGACGAGGCCCGCACTGAGAGCTACGGCTACGATGTCATCAGCCAGCTCACCTCGTTCCGTCGCGGCACCACCGTCGATAAGTCCTATCAGTTCGACCTTCTCGGCAACCGCGTCAAAGTCTTAGAGAACGGCATCGCCACTAACTACACCTCCAACAACGTGAATGCCTACACCAACATCACGGGTGGTCTCTCTTTCACCCCGCAGTACGACGACAACGGCAACATGCTCAACGACGATAAGCACACATACGCCTACGACTTTAACAACAAGCTCGCCAGCGTCGATGAGTCCGTCGGCACCTACAAGTACGATGCCCTTGGCCGTCGTATCGTCAAAGATAACAACACCTTATTTTATTATATGGGTGATCACATGGTTGAAGAAATTACAGATGGTGTTACCACATCATATGTTTATGGCAATGATATGGATGAAACATTATTAATGTTAAAAGAGAATACTCTCTACTATTATCACATTAATCATCTTGCTTCTACTATAGCGATATCTGATTCTGAAGGGTCATTAGTTGAAAGTGTAGACTATGATGCGTATGGACAACCACTTATCAAAAATGTTCATGGAATTATTATAGATATTTCATCTGTCAGCAATTGTGTTCTATTCTGTGGTCGTTATTATGACTACGAAACAAGAACTTATTACTATCGGGCAAGAACAGTTCATCCTTATACAGGTAAGTTCTTGCAGAAAGATTTTATGATGTACGTTGATGGCTTTAATGATTATGCGTATGTAGTTAATAATCCAATTACATATATTGACATAACTGGGGAGTTTAGATGGAAACCTTTGATACAATCTGTAGGCGGAGCTTTAGAAATAGCTGGAGGTGTCGCATTAGGAGGTTTCTTTGGGTGGACAGGTTTAGGTGCTGTGGGGGGTGCAATGTTAATAGCCCATGGAGCAGATAATCTTCATACAGGTCTGCTTGGTTTTGGTTGTGACCAAGATTTAGATACTTGGACAAATAGACTTTTCCAAAAAGCCGGATGGAGTAAAGATGCAGCTGATTTATGGGAAATGGGAATATTCTTACCACTTGGATTTGCTGGTGGATTTGCTGGAGCATCTAAACAAGCTTATAATTGGATGGAAAAAGCAGCCTTAGCTAATCCTCAAAAATGGTTGGGTTCTGGTGAAAATGTGCTATTATGGCAAGGACTTGGTAAGAATGGTGCTTCTGTTGCGAAAGAATTTGCCTCCAAAAATCAATTACAATCGTTAGAGATGACAAATATGGGTAAAGTAATGGAAGCATTATATCCATATAAAAGTTATTCAAAAGAATTATGGAGAAACACATCTAAGATGTTTGCTGAAAATGCTAAGTCAAGTCCAACTGTATATATGGGTAAAGTAACAAAAGACGCATTAGAATGGTGGAATAGATCCACACTAAAAAATGTGGAATTACCTGTTATAAAATCAAAGGGGCTACTTGATCCTTCTAAATTCCGAATAAAAAACTAGAATAATGTCCATATTACAATATAATGAAACGTATTTCGGGTGTCGCTCCGACAAGAAGAAAAACAGATTTTCGACACTGTCCGAGCATTCCGACAAGAAGAAAAACAGCATTTTGATGCTGACCGAGCACTCCGACGAGAACAAAAACAGCATTTCGACGCTGTCCGTGTACTCCGACAAGAAGAACTTAAACAATTAAAGAACAAATATTGAAAGATATGAAAAGAATATTATTATTTTTGTCTATGCTACTCTGCCTCACGGCAGGCTATGCACAGGATAATTTGGATGGCCAATGCGGAGGTGGCCCTAAAGGTTATGATAAACCTCAACCACATCCTTTCCTGCAGAAAATACAGGCGGCATTCGGCTCCATTCCTATATTGGTATCAAAAGACCCCAATGAGATTATCGGTCCAGAAGGCTATGACTCTGTGAGGTGGGTGAGCATCAATGATGTATTAAACTACACTATCTTATTTGAGAACGACCCGGAATTTGCTACGGCAGCAGCACAAAAGGTTGACATCAGATTTGGTTTTCCAAATAAAAACTGGATGAAGGGCTATGGAATTAGCGACTATTGCTTTTCCAATCTGTCATTCAAGGTAGACAAACCCTCAAATGCCTACCAGAACCGTATCGACCTAAAGGACACGTTGGATATCTACGTTGATCTGATTGCTGGTCTTGACGTAGCCAAGCAACAAGGTTTTTGGACGTTCACCACCATCGACCCCGAAACAGGTTATGCTCCGTGGGAACCTGAAAAAGGTATGTTACCCGTGAACGACTCCACACATGTGGGTGAGGGTTATGTCACCTTCCAACTGAAACCTTACGAGGGTCTGCATACTGGTGACAGCATCAGCATTCAGGCCAGCATCGTCTTCGACCAGAACGATACAATTCCCACCAACCGTTGGGTCAACAGGATTGACGCAGGCAATCCGGAGAGTAAGGTGACTGCCGAGGCCCATCCGACACTGCCAAGTGTATATAACCTGACGTTCACAGGTAAAGATGATGAAAAAGGCTCAGGATTAAAACATCTGCTGCTCTATCTCGCCAATCACAATGGTATATATGAGGAGATAGACACTGTAGCTGTGGATTCTGTATTGGCCTTCCCTGTTGAGGCGGGCAAACAGTATAAACTGTATTCCATCGCCGTGGATAACACCGGCAACCGCGAACCAGCCAAATTGGAACCTGACGTCATCCTGAACTTCAATCAAGCTCCTACAGACTTGATACTGAGTGACTCAACATTCCAGGACGACTTTGTGCCAGGCGGCTTTATCGGCAAACTGACTTCTGTGGACTCTGAAGACGAGAAGTCTTTCACCTACGCATTGGCTGAGGGTGACGGAGCAATCCACAACGACATGTTCCAGATTACCGATGACCAACTACAGATTAAGAACTCGTTTAAGTGCGCCGAGGATAAAGAATATAAGGTACGCATCAGTACCACTGACGATGGCGGCATGAGCTTCAGCAAAGCCTTTGTGTTAAAGTTGGAGAATGTGCTGGAAAAACCAAAGGCTGATTCTTTGAAGGTGAATATTTGTGAGGGAGAAACATGCTTATTCCATGGTGTTGAATACGACAAGACTGGTATCTATACCTATACTCAGAGTAATGAATATATGTGTGATAGTGTTTATGTATTGGACTTGTCAGTGCTGGCACCATTAGAGCCACCTGTTGTGACGGTAGAAGGACCGAATACGCTGGTGTCGTCAGCTGCAAAGGGCAATCAATGGTTCAAAGCAGACGGTACACTCATAGACGGTGCTACTGGTCAGGCGTTCACACCTGAAGAGGATGGCATCTATTATGTTGCCGTCTCTAACGGTACTTGCTTTTCGGAACCATCATTGATGTATAATGTGGTGTTGACTGACAGAATTGATCTGGCACTCGACTTGCAAGAGGGCTGGAACTGGATGTCGTCGAATCTCTCTGAGAATGACAAGAAGGATGCAAAGACATTTTTGGAACCTCTCGGCGAAGATGTAAACAGACTGGTGTCTATCAGTAGCGAACTTATCAATGACCCGCTGTATGGCTTGGTTGGCTCGTTGTCAACGATAGAGCCTCAGCAGGGATATAAATTGGAGATGAGTAAGGCTGCGGCCAACACATGGTCTGGCCCTGCTTCAAGACCGGAAGAGACGGCGGTACATCTGCATAAAGGCTGGAACTGGATAGGCTATGTGCCAGTAGCCATACAGAATATTAAGGATGCTCTGTCAACACTAGAGGCTTCGGAGAATGCTGTCATCAAAGGTGAAGATGATTTCGCCACATTCACGGCAGGGCAATGGACAGGTTCATTGGAAGAGCTTCAGCCAGGTCACGGATATATGTACTATGCAGACAAGGATATCACCTTTAACTATCCTGCTAAACGTGCTTTCGTAGTTCAGAATAGCCTGATGAGCAGGCGGCATGCCTTTGCCATGACAAGGGCTATGGCTCCATGGCAGTATAATGAGTATAAATATCCAGATAACACCACCATGATAGCACGACTGAATGTCAATGGTGCCCAGGCTATGGAAGGTGCATTCACCGTGGGAGCGTTCTGCGATGACGAGTGCCGTGGCATAGGCAAATGGGTTGACGGCCTGTTGTTTATGACTATCCACGGAACATTGTCTGACGAACAGGCGATTACCTTCAAAGCGGTAGAGAATATCTCCGGTGATGAGCTGCCCGTCAATGAGACGGTAATCTTTGACGGTAAGATGATTGGTACTGTCAACAGTCCGTTTGTATTGAATGCCAATGGCAACTCCACAAAAGTGGAAACAATTGACGCGAACTATACGGTATATCCTAAGCCATTGCGCAACTGGCTATACATCAGTGGTCCGACGGAAAACATCAAATCGGTATTTGTCCTGTCAACTGGTGGTAGCAAGGCCATTTCCATGGAAGGATATCATGACAGTGGTATCGACGTAAGCCAGTTAACTCCCGGTGTTTATGTTGTAGCGATTGTCACGAATGATGGTCAGACAAGGTATGAAAAGGTAATGAAAGTAAATAATTAAGTGGTGATGATGAAAAAAATAATATCACTACTCCTGCTCCTTGCAGGAGCTGTGGAAATCAGTGCACAGGATAATACCCATTGGCAATGTGACATCCATGCATATGAGTTTGACATGACGGTCTACTATTCCTTGGTGTATAATGACGAAGCTGTCAGTGACATGGCGAACTATGACGTTGCTGCCTTTGTCGGTGACGAATGCCGAGGTGTCGGCGAAGTCCAGACATTATCACTAACAGGTGGCAATACAGTTAGTTACGGATATATCCGCATCCGCAGCAATCAGAAAACGGGAGAAACAGTCTCGTTGATGGTTTATGACAAAACACTTGATATGGAATGCCATGTGAACGAGACGATTGCTTTCATATCCCAGAGCCTTATTGGGTTACCAAGTTCACCAATGGCCTTTACTTTCTATGATGAACGGCCGGTAACAGTAAAGGTGACTAATACCTCACGTGAATATGGTGAGGCTAATCCTGCGTTTGAATACACAGTAGAAGGTCCAGATTTGGTGGGTGTGCCCGAAATAACCAGTGATGCAGGCAGCGAGTCTAACGTTGGCACATACGCTATAATAGCCACAAGAGGGAGCATCAAAAATGTCAATGTGTCTTTTGTTAATGGTGTGATGACCGTCACCAAGGCTCCTTTGACCATCAGTGGTGGGGAGTATACTATTAGGCGGGGGAATCCACTGCTAGAGTTCGTCGCCACCTATAGTGGTTTCAAAAACAATGAAACGGAAGAGGTGTTGACAACAAAACCCATGTTGATTACTGAAGCGACATCACTTAGCGAGCCTGGAACGTATGACATTATTGTAAGTGGTGCGGAGGCTCAGAACTATGAGATAGAATATGTCAAAGGTACACTAACCATTTTAATCTTGAAGGGTGATGCCAATAATGATGGCAAAGTGACGATAACCGATGCAGTGGCAATAGTGAACAAGATTCTAGGTAACCCTTCTGTTGATTTCAATGTGGTTGCGGCCGATATCAACGACGATGGAGACATCACGATAACTGATGCCGTAGGTGTTGTGAACATCATTCTGAATAATGGCAGTAGTGCAGCACCATTATTAATAAGCAATATAGAGGAAATTGAACCAGAATGAATCTGTATAGCTTTTTTGATACATCTTCAATTAATAGATATATCCCCGATTGCAAATGAATGCAGTCGGGGATATATACCAATAACATTTAGGTAGGAAGTTAGAAGGGAAAAGCTTGCATGGTAGTGGAAAAGTGCGTAACTTTGCAGCGTCAATGATTGACAAAGCGATTTTTGAAACACTTACATTAACAACTTAAAAAAAGAA